>JACCDP010325405.1_pt1 | contig 135485 bp, 178 predicted proteins | sample 7445841 | NCBI WGS metagenome assembly JACCDP01 (sample SAMN15323441, study PRJNA562643) | freshwater metagenome | isolation source: river surface water | place: USA:Blue River Watershed | collected 2017-08-17
CCTATTGTAGAGAATCCTACAACTTCATTAGTAATACTAGCAATACCAATAGTAGAGAATCCTACAACTTCACTTGTAATAGATGCTATACCTATTGTAGAGAATCCTACAACTTCACTTGTAATAGATGCTATACCTATTGTAGAGAATCCTACCACTTCATTAGTGATTGATGCTATACCTATTGTAGAGAATCCTACAACTTCACTTGTAATAGATGCTATACCTATTGTAGAGAATCCTACAACTTCACTTGTAATAGATGCTATACCAATAGTAGAGAATCCTACAACTTCATTAGTGATTGATGCTACACCAATTGTAGAAAATCCTACTACTTCATTAGTAATTGATGCTATACCAATAGTAGAGAATCCTACAACTTCTCTAGTAATACTAGCAATACCAATAGTAGAGAATCCTACAACTTCATTAGTAATAGATGCTATACCAATAGTAGAGAATCCTACAACTTCTCTAGTAATACTAGCAATACCAATAGTAGAGAATCCTACAAATTCATTAGTAATAGTAGCAAATCCAGATACTCTTAAATCTTCGGCAATATCTAAATTGTATTGAGGACTAAGTTCATTAATTCCAATAAATCCTCCTGAAGTTATTACTACATCATATCCACCACCTTCTGGTTGGTAATGTAAGTCATACTCTCCTGGATTTAATACTCGAATTCCAATACTTCCAGTATCAGTAATTACAACTGGATTTTCATTTGATGGATTTACTTGGAAATTTTGGTTTGGATTTATTGTTCCAAGTCCAAATGAACCAAGACCAGTAATAACAACTGGATTGCTATTTGTCGGATTTACTTGAAAAATTTGTGCTGGATTTGTTATTCCAATACCAACACCAGAAAATATACCAACACCTCTTACGTCAAGTCTTTGAAGAGGAGTAATTGTTCCAATTCCGACATTATTATCAACTAATACATCAGCATCACCATAGATTGTTCCATAAACATCTAATGTATAATCACCAGATGTTGCACCAATAGCAACTTTTTTTAACTCAGCATCTGCATATAAAGTATTAGTTCCTACCCCTAGACCTGTTTTTACTTTAAAGAAAGAATCTTGTGATGCCATTGGGTTCCACTATCCCCCTGTGTATAGAGTTATTTATGAAACTCTCATAATAAAAGCAAGAGCATAGTATGGAGGTCTGTTTTCGTGTCCTTGATTTTCACCTATTGATCCAGTCACTCCTCCATGATTATGATTGTCAACACTACTGGTTCTACCAACATTAGGAACATCTGTAGTAGGATTATCAGACCTTGCCATACCATAATCCTTTCTACTATCATCATATCCACCAACACCAACTCTAGCAACTGCTTGATTTGCACCCTCAAGACTATTATCGTTTACTTGAGCAACAAACATTTGGTGCTCGTGTGCTCCATCATTATCAATTGTATGAGTGTGAGATGGTATTTGGTCTGTTGAGAGGGTGACTGTGTTAGCACCACCAGTATCATTTGGATTATAACCAGATGTTCCTGCAACAGTAGAATTATCTCCACCAGCACCGACAATAAATCTTTCTCTTAAGTCTGGAGTTCCATTAGTTCCATTACATAATGACCAACCAGTAGGGATGGTAGCAATGGTTCCAGACCACATGATGATTCCACCAACTGGAATAGTACCATTACCCACAAAAGTTGTAGCAGTTGCAATACCACTAATTGAAGCATTTCCACCAATTAAAGCATCTCCACCAATTAAAGCATTTCTATTAACATTAATATCTTTAAATTCTGTGGTAGCAGAAGATGCATCCAGATTATTCGTTACTGTTAAATTATTTACGATCAATTCATCAGAATAATTAGACTGACTTATTGATTGAGGAACTCCTAGGAATTGCTCTTCTCCAGTCAATGCATTGATTTTCTTTCTTCCAATATAAAATTCACCATTACTATTCATTCCTGTATAAAGAACAGATCCTCCACGAGTTGGTAAGGATTGAGATATTAAAATCTCATCTTCAGTCAAAACTCTATCTTGATTTGTTGGCATACCAGTTGAATAGTTTCCAGGACCAAATCCAGTATATTCAAAAGTATGTCCCGATGCACGAAGAATAGAATTTCTTCTTAATTCTACTGGAATTGAATTTATTTTTGTTACGATAGAATCGTCTAAATGGGAAGTTTGCTTTGTTCCAAAAAGTCCTCTTAAAACACTCAATGATGAACCACTAACGGCAGTAATCATCATAATTTCATCATCAATTTGAATAAAATCTGATTTAAATAGACCTCTCGAATTGATAACTGAAACTGAACTTGAAGTTGCTGTCACTGCATCACTACATCTCTTAGACAATTCTGAAATCAATGGATAATGTCTAGATGAAATATTTTCGTTAGATCTGTTAGAATCACTTAATGATGTTGATAATGGAATTGAATATACTTCTCCAGTTTGAGAAGATGCATTTCCAGATACTTCAAATTGAGTAGATGAATTAATCGAAACAACATCAAAAGTACCTGATTCAATTCCTGAAAAATAGACCTTATTTCCGACGAAGAATGAATGAGGAGAAGAAGCACTCGTAATAGTAACTACACTTCTATTGGTAGTTGAATTATATGATACAGATTGAACACTTAATGCATTACTTGAAATTATAGCAGAAGGATACTGTTCAAATTCGTTGGCAGATTCATCAGCACCATTTGAATTGGTGTATGTAATTGTATCTGCGGTCACTGAAGTAATTGGGAAGAATCCATCATTTCCGACCTTTTTACTTCCAATAATTTGAATTGCTCTGTTTGTAATTGAATTTACGGAAGCAACTGTTAAATTGATAGACTGTGAATTTGAGGAAGAATGAGGAATTCCTCTAGCTGTTACTGTATTTCCCTGAGAATATCCAGAACCTGGATGAGATATTGTTGCTGCAGTGATTGCTCCTCCAGAAACCGTGATGATTGCTGTTGCATTTTTTCCAGATCCTCCACATAATGGAATATCAAACCAAGTTCCATCTACATATCCAGAACCAGCACTTCCTCCAGGAACTGTTAATTGAGAAATTGCTTGTAACCCGTGATTTTTTGTAGTTGTGATTACACAGGTAGATCCTGTTTGTTCAATTCCTGATATTTCATATGCAACTCCAAAATCTGCCAAAAATGCAGATGTAGTTTCTTTTGTTACACTATAATTTAAATCATTAACATCTACTTTACCAATAGTTTTTCTAGAGGCATATGTCTTTGTTGGATATGGGTCTGATGTTGTATTGTCAAAGTCAGTAGTTGGATATAAGTTTTCAATACTTTGAGAAAGTCTTAAGTTATTAGTATTAAATGGGGAAATTTCTGGAGTATTTTTAAATGCATTTAATGTTACATAATAAATTCCATCAGAAACATTATATGAATATTTTTGTATAGTATCTACTTTATAAACTTGAAATTCGTTTGTTAGTTCTTCGCAGGAAAAATAAGGAAGATTTTCTCTTGTATTATCATCCCCTTCAATTGTATATGGAGGAACACGATAAGTTGTAGAAGAGCAATTTCTAACAGTCATCCAGTTTGTTCTAGTTGTCTCTGTAGATGCTGTGATTGTTCCAGGATTTATAGGAGTTTCATATCTAAAATGAAGTTCATCAACAACATCACTTACGACAAATGATCCATTATAACCAGTTCCAGTTCCAAGTCCAACAGGAGATGGTTCATTTGAACTCTTTAAATTGTAAATGTTAATTACTGAACCAACTTTTAAATTATGAGGATTTTTAGTTATAATATTTGCCTCTCCAGAAGCATACCAAGCATCCACAATTTGATTCGTATTTCTAGACTGAGATATTGAATCTAAACTTTCAGTAAATTTTGTATATTTATCTGAGAGGGAAGAAGAAGATCTCTGTAAAATGAATCCCACAGAAGGTTCTGATGCATTTTGGGATTCTTTAGGGATTACAAATCTAGCACGATATATTTTATCATCTAAATTTCGAGTGTCATAAGTTCTCTTAATATAGAATATAGGATCTTGTCCATTTGATACATCATCTACGAAAGAAGAATTGGATTGAATATTAATATACCATCCATTATTAATAGAATCATATTGAATTGGACTTCCTGCTTGCCCAGAAGATCTGTCAGAAACCTTACTGACTAATCTTAGATTTCCATTTGCAGATCCAATATCGTTTATATTAACTATATTCCCAGAAACAGAAGATTTTGATGCAGATTCACTTTCCGATAATTGTATCGTATTAGTTGTTACTGATGCATTAACGTAGTAAACTTTTTGCGATTCTATTCCATCGGGCAACTGTCCATTATTAGAAACTATTCTAACTGGTTGAGAAGTATTAATTCCACTTAAAGATCCAACCGTTAAATTACTTGCTAATGTAATTGTATCTGTAGTACTGTTAATGGAAGAAATTGTTACTTCTAATTGATAATTTGGAGATATTACAGCACTTGATATAATACCATCTTGATTTATGTAAATTCGATCACCATTCATTCCTCCAATAGAAAACTCTTTTATCTTTGATGGAGGAATTGTTAATGAATTATTATAATCTTTTAAATATACTCTGGTTGGATCATCTACGTCACTAGTTTTTGATGAATCTAATTGCAGGCAAGTTACATCAACAGATTGTGAGAATATTTCTTTTGGGGGAATAATATGAGTTATAAATCCGTGATTGTCCTTTGGAAGTTCGTATTTTTTAAATCCTCTAGCAATAAGAGAAATTGCACCAAAGTTACTGTTTGAGTTAGTAATACTTTGATCACCACCACTTTCTGCTAAAAAGTGATTTGCATAACCAATAGCAAATATGGATACACATTGAATGAATGCATCATTTGATGCCTTTATGTGGAAACTTTCCCAATCTGGTTTATATTTTGCTCTAGAATTCTGATGTAAGAACTCATCCTCAAAGGAACTTTGATCATTATATGAACCAGAAGACTCATTATAAAGAACAAAAGCATTATCATCTTTTTGAAGTGATATACCAGTGAATTGAGCGGTAACAATACTTCTAAATCCAGTTGCTTTTGAACCATCTGCGTGAAGACCATTCATTCCATATACAGACTTCAAACTGCAATTGAATACATATGGAGAACTTGATGACACAGTATCTGAAACTGTCGTCACTCTAGAGTCATCATTAACTATAGGAGTAATCGTAGATGTAGGATTAGATGGAAGTCTATATGTAAATTCAGTGCTGCTTATTACTTGAGACACTGTAAATGATCCATTATATTCCGCAATCTGAGAAGAACCATTTCCTACATTTGAAATTAGAATTGCAGTATTTGGACTTAAATTATGGTCGTTTGCAGTAACTACAGTAACTATATTTGAAATTTCAGATACACCATCTCCAGCATAAATGTTGGTAATTATATTTGTTCCGAATCCAAGATCTCCAACGATTCTATTTTCTTCAATATTTGGATAAAGATCTGGATTTGCATTTACTCCCCAATCAATAATTACAGGAATTCCAGTATTTTGTCCAAAACCTTTAGCAACCTTGTAATAATACATTTCAAGATCAGTTTTATCTAAAGTTACTCCATTTTTGACATACTTATTCTTACCATCAGCATACTCAAATGCTGTTAATTTATGGTGAGAAAAACTTGGGGGAGTTTGGAAATTTGAAGAAGGATAATTATATACATTACCATTTGGATCACCATCAAAAATAGAAAATCCATAGATGTAGCAAGAACCAGTTAATCTAAAGATAGAGGTTGATTTAACTGAACTATCAGTTGGAGATGGGATATATTTTGGACGAATTTTTGTCTTTCGGAGATCACTTGAAACGATAGAAACTCCTCTTGGGACAATGACTCCACCATCAGAACTATTATATTTGTATAAATCATTCTCTGGATCTTCAAGATCCATTATACTTTGGAGAGTTAATTCTTCCAATGTTACGGTAGAACCACTATAATTTTTAATAGTATTTCCATCAACATAGTAACCAGGACGATTATCAATATAATGAGTTCCTGGGGAAATTAAAATTGTTGTTTGATCAAATAAATCATTATTCGCACCCTGCACATAAGAAAATCTAACTGCCTCAAGCAATGCTCTTTGGATAGTCTTAAAGGGTCTTAATGCAGAATTCCCTCTATTATCTGTGGAATCAGTTGAATCTAACTGTGCTGGATCTACATAAAGAATATTACCGTTCAGATTCTTCAGTAAATTTTCGAGTCTCGCTAAAGGCATTTGGAGATTATCCTACTAAATTTTCTTCTGTTTTATTTATCAATAAATAGCATTATTAACATTTTTGAAATATGGGAATTAGCACTCAAACTGAAGATATTATAAAATTCTATAATCAAAGTATTTCATTAGATCTTAATCAAATTACTCAAATTAACTCTGTAGAAGTTGGATTTGCTGTTACTACGGGAATTGGATCAACTCAACAAATTCGAGTATGGGGACCTCAAGAGTTAATTGATAATTATGACATTCCAATTCAAAAATTAGATAAAGAAATAGTATCAATCAATAATCAAATTAGAGACTTACAAGAACTAATATTAGATATAGGTCAAGAGGCAAATTCTGTTGGATGTGGCACGACTGCTTGGAGTGCAGGATTTACCACTACTATCGTTTTACAGGATCAATCTAGATATAGAGGATACACTTATACAGCACCAAACCCATTTTCTGGCACTGATGGAGTGCTTACCAATGGGAATGCTGGAATTGGGACAGAAGACTACATTAATCTAGTTGCAATTGGTTCTTACTTTAGTCCGATTAACGTTTGCAATATTCCATTTCTAGGATGCACAAGTGGTGAATGCACTGGATATGCAACTTCTATCACAAATTTAAATTCTCAAATAACTTCACTTCGAACAGAAAGAAATGATCTAATTGATAAAGTCAATACTCTCAAGATATCAAGAGCAGACTTTGAACTCCAACAATATGCATACGAACAGTCTAAAAATAGACTTAATCAAAAAATACAAAGAACACAAGATATCCTTACTTTCTTACAAGACCCAGATAATGCTCAATGGTTATGAAAAACCCTAGGAGCAATTTTTACCTGGAGATTTTTTTCGACCTTTTTTGAAATAAAAAGTCAATTTTGAAATCAGGCAACAAGTTCTCCACGAAGTTCGGCAAGTTTAGCAGTGGCAAGACACTCAACGCAGGTCCAATAAGTTTCTCCACTGATAGGGAAATTCTCATCCGTGAAATGTGCTGCCATATCTTCGTGAAGTTCTTGAAGATTCTTCAGTTGCTCTCTAGAAATCTGCATACCATAAGGGCATAGGTGACCTATACATCATAGCACACCCCATCGACCTTTTGGGATTGGGTGGACAGTTTGTTGACTGTCTCCTTCAGGGAATTAATTTGATCTTGCTGCTCTTTGATTGCACCTATTAAAACTGCGGTTAATTTACCATAATTTATTGACTTGTACTCTCCATCAACAACGAATTTTTGTCCTACCACTTCAGGTACAACTTTTTCAACTTCTTGTGCAATAAGACCTATTTCTGGTCTGTCCTTTACATATCTGGAAGGAACTAATTCTTCCACCCAGTTAAATGATACTGATTGAAGTTGAAGAACCTTATCTAAACAATTTTCTAAGGGTTGAATATCTTTCTTGAGTGAAATATCGGAAGTTGAGTCTGTTGCCTCATTAGTAATCTCAACACCATTATATTTCCAAAAACCATTAAGATTGCCATTCCCAGAATTGAAATCTATTCTTGCAGCACTAGATTCTAGATTAGGTTGAGCATCACAGTGTCCCCCTACATCAACGCCAAAACCAATTCCAGTATATGAACCGAGCTGACTCCAAAGACCTACTCCATTATAAAGTCCGACTTGATTATGAATACCAATAAAATTAGACATTCCCCAATTTTGTTGAGAAAATATTGCCTGGGGATCTATACTTGGCCAAAATTCTGCTGATGATACAGGAAAGGATAATGACTCACCAACCTGCATCGAAGAACAATTTACTACGTCTGCGTCCATTAGAAATACTCTGGTAAAATAAATTTAAATGCGGTTTCTATTACATCAGATATTGATGTTGGAATTAATTTTTGCTTTGGTTCGGATATTAAAACTCCACCGACTCCTCTTATATTTAAAAGACCTTTTGATGCAACAAGCATTTTATTTCTTGCTGCTACTGCTACATTAGATCCTTCTATTTTAATATTATCTGATGCATCTAAATTTATATGCTGGGATGATCTAATAGTAATTCCTGCCTCGTCTGCTCCTGTAGCATTTATTATTATACTTCTAGCAGTAATAGTTAATTCACCATTTCCTGCGTCAATATGAATTCCCTTTCCATTACTATAAATTCCTAATCCATCCTTAGAATTACTAATGATATTATCCTTCAATTGAGATGAAGGATTGCTCCTAATGTCAAATCCACCATCTCCAAACAGTCGAATGCAACCTAATGATTGTGCTCCTAACTCAATCTGCCTAGGTCTTTTTGAATCTGGGTCCTTACCAATAATAATCGTTCCATCTTGAGGATCACTGATGACATATCCCGTTGGTTGGGGGTTGGGTTTTTTAAGAGTCATTTCTTATCAGAACAATAAACAACAGTTTGCACTTCTACATTACTAATTCTTTCACTTGGAGGAATAGTATTAAATCCTAAAATAGGTTTTAATATTGCACCCGATCCAGTATTACTATTTATTTCTAATTCGGGGAATATATTAATTGATGTTCCTGGATTGGTAATCTTAACAGCAGTAATTCTTCCGTCAGGATCTAATTCTAGGTCAAGTTTTACATCACTATCAGGGCAAGCAGAATTGATGACAAAATCTTCTGAAGTATATCCAATTCCCGTTTCTTCAATGATTACTTCAGAAATGTATGGATATACAATCGCACCTGAAGATTCTGCTGGAGGTATAGAGCAAGCAGATTCAGTTAGAGTTTCATCGTCAACATCTTCATTTACGTTGGAAGTATCTGGACCAAGATATCCAGATCCAGGTTTTCTCATTCCAACACCTTTAACTTTTCCTTCACTGATTCTAACATATCCATAGGCACCAGTTCCATTTTCGCAGGGGTCTTCAAAGGAAATAAATGGTTCTGTTGTGTATCCTCCTCCAGGATTTGTAATATTAACTCCCATAATTTGACCAAATGAATCAACAACTGCATTTCCAGTTGCACCAGAACCTCCACCACCAAATATCTTAACTTGAGGCATTCCACAGTTTAGATTTACAACATCACATCCACCAACATATGGTGCTAACTCATCAGGAAGACCTTCACCTCCAGATATTCCTCCTAGGAATCCTGCTGCTTGTTCATTACCATTATCTAGTAAATTTCTTAATCCCCGAGCAGGAGAATAATTGATAATATTTTGGAATTTAATATCTCCATCTTTTGGCACGAATCCTTTGTTCATTTCATAGTCAAACACTTGCTTACAGGGAGACTCTTCACACTGTAGGAAACTAGCAATTGTCTTGACAAATCCAATTGCGTTCTCTACATACGACATTACAGTTCCAATTCCTCCTCCTAAAGTAGAAGAAATTTCTTCTAATGCTGGAGCAATTGCATCTTCAATTTCATTTACGACTGACTGTAAAATACTACCAGTAAAAGTTTCAACCAAACAAACAGGAATACTTGCAACCTTTCCAATCATACCAAAGAGAAAATCAAAAACAAATTTCTTTATCTTCTTAAGAATATTTAAGAATGCACACCAAATACCATCTGCAATTTCTCCTGCTGCTGCCTTCTTAAGAAACTCTGCCCACTTTGGAAGTTTTATTTGCCCAATAAAATCTTTTAATAAATTATAAACTCCTGCGATAATTTCATCACGAATATATTTTACTAACCAAATCAAAGCATCTGATATTACTGTAGCAATCTCATCAATTTCGGAACTAATATCAGTAATACGATTTAATACTGGATTAATATATGTGTCATTGATGTACTTAACCTCATTCATTAACTGTATAAATTTAATCAATCCCTTATTAATTTGGGATACTATGTCTTTTCCTTCTCTACAATGCCCTGGAATGCTGACTGTAGGATTTTTGTTTAGTTGGTCTCTTGCTACTGTTTTTTCTTTATTATAATCACCATCTGGTTTAACAATTCCAGGTTTTCCTTTAGAATCCTTTACTGTTTTATTGTATGGACTTACAATTGCTCCAGGTTTTTGTTGGAATAATTTGAAATTTTTTGTTCCTTGAGAAAAAGTATTTAAGTAATCAATATTTGCTCCATTGTATAGAGACCCAATAACAATTGGTTGCTGAGCATCATCACCATCAGCAAAGAATCCAATTACAACTTCTCCTCCACGAGTGTTCATACTAATTCCAGCACCACCTGCACCAGAACCCATATTGGTTGGAACTAATACGTGTGCCCAAGGAAGGTCAGCATCCTGCATTGTATCTCCAGGATGATGTCCAATGATTCTTACTTGAACACGATAACCATATTCAAGATCTGCACGATCTGGTTGAGTATTTGCTACGATCCCAATGAACCATTTAAATCCATCTCTTCCTGCAAAATTAGGATTAATGAGTGACTGTTCTAACATATAATTATGGTTCCCCGTATGAATCTCTTACTAATTTAAGACCTGTATATCCTTGATTCTTGGAAAAGTCGTGTGCCAATTCTTTAATCAAATACAGACCAGACTTTTGATCGTCCTTTTCCTTTTCCTGTTTAGTAATCTTACCTATATTTAACCGAATTACATCTCCAACAGCAAGATTTAGATTCAATGGAACTGTGACACTTAATGACTGACTAAATGCAAGATTATATCTTGCAACTGATTGTGCCTGGTATTTTATTCTATCATCAATTTTTGACTTTGGATCAACTGTTCCTGGAGATTTTACTACTCCATCAATAAACTTAACCATTAATCTTGAAGGAGAATCCTCTAGACCTTGTGGAATCTTCGGAGCATTTTTATCCTTAGATGCGTGCTTCATAATCCCATAACTTTCAGTAAGTTTATAATTGTAAATATCAAACTTTTTAGTATTCAAATCAAAGAAATAATTTACACTTGAATACATACCAAGTATTAAATTGTCCAGAATATTTACGTTCTTATTAAAAGTTGGAGTAGTAAGAATCTTAAAATTAGTTACATCACTTGCATACTCTTGGGTATTCTCATTATAAAAATATGTGACATAGGTTTTTGTGTCTGCAGATGATGGTATTAGTGCAGACATTAACGTATCAACACTTCTGAAGTGATAACCATTCTTATTCTCATAGAATAAGTAACCAGCAGTTCCTGCTTCGGGGGAAGACCTTCCAATCGGTGGTATTGATTTAGGACATAACCAACTCAAAACATTAAATGGTTTTTTGGAGTTACCATAGAATGCATAACTGTTTTGAGTTGGTTCTATATTTGCTGGATTATACTTATTCGTCTTCAGAACATTCTTCAATATTTGCTCAACAGAATCACTAATCTTCTGCTCCTTACCTTGCTTCTCTGGATAACGATTAAAAACTCTTGTGGTTTCATTCTTATACATCTCAACTGGTGCAAGATCAATGAAGAACATTTCTCTAGTTGATTGAGAAGTTGAACCATATACATTGTAAATATAATACTGATTTTTAGATTCAGTAAATTCTAATCTTTGTCCTGTTGCTTCCTGTGAAATAATTAATCTGACTCTTTCTCCACCACGAACAGGAAGGGACGAAATCAATCCATCAGTATTCACAATTTGCATCGTGATGAATGCTATGGGTGAAAATAAATCTTCGTAATATTTGATTGCTGCTACGCAGGAAGTGGCATCAATAGACTTTTCACCGTCTAGTGATTCAATAATAAATTCCTGTATCTTGTAATTAAAGTATGATGCCATTTACCCAATACTGTGAATTTGTTCCAGTCTTATTCTATTTAACGCATCACCACCACCAGTTCCAATATTGACTATTGAAGTTCCAGAAGGTTGTTGTACTGCTTGTGGTGGTTGTGGTTGAGGAACTTGAATCAAAGCAATTACTCCAGATGGAGATTCATAAGATGTATAACTATTAATATCCCTCTGTCTAGGTGAAAATGATACAAGGTCTCCTTCTTTTTTGACATACTCCCAATTACGTTTATCAACCTCTAAAAATTTTCCATTATTGCCTTTCTCTGTGGAATAATATTTTCCATCATTTCCTTTGAATAGTGTTGTTCCTCTCAAAGTATATTTGGTTCCAGGTACAGGTTGGACTGAACTTGATGATGGATTTGGAGTTTTGGGAGTTACTTTAGGTTGCTTTAACTTTCCAGAGAAAAAATCATTTGCCTTGTCCTTTGGAACTTCTACGTGAACGTGAGTGTAATGATCTGGATCGGTGTTCCAAATTACTTTATATCCTTTCCTTTTCCAAAATTCTGCTACCTTATCACCTTCTGCAGAACGATATGGAACTGGAATGTCAAATGCTCTATTTTCCCAATGTCCTGCTCCTGCGTGCTCATCTTTTTCATATGCAGTATCATCTGCCAAGGGATTGATTCTCCAATTATCTTGCTTTCCTCCTTCCCATATTCCCAATTCTCTAATTTGATAAAGTCTAGGTGAAGCAGTTGCAAATCTTTCTTCGGATGCACCAAACTGCTTATTTCTAAATTTCCTAAACTCCATAATATGAGATTCAAATGTTCCTCCCATTGCACCATAATCTCCAGTATCATCTGAATATTCATCTGGTTCAGAATAATCAGTTAGAGAAACCTCATCAGTGAGACTGACTCCAGTGGGTTTAAAATTAGTAGCAAATTCTTCAAACTTATTGACTACTCTTTCATAACCAACCAAAGTTTTGGCAAAGGATAATCCTACACCTCTCTCTTCTTTTCTTTCGACGGATTTCTTTTGCTCCTTGGTTTGTTTTTCTAGTTTAGTTTGAATTGATTTTTTGTTTTTAGACTCTGCTTCACTCATTCCAGTAATATCACGAGCAAAATTAACAAGGTCCAAAGTCATAGAAGCAAGACCTAAAAATGGAGTTGCAACTATTCCAATTCCAGTTGCTGCTGATGCTGCTGCAAGAGTATCTAAAGTAGCAGACGCACCTGCAATTCTTGAACCAGTAACGTCACCTTCATCTGCTCTCATCTTGGCATCTACTGCACCAAGAACAGCACCAACACCAGGAATAATTGACTTTCCTAATCTACCAAATGCTTTTGCTGTTCTTCCTCCACTTGTTACTGCAGGTCGTGCTTGAGATTGAAGTCCTTTTAAATTTTGACCTCCAAAACGATTCTTAAATGCCTTTTCACCATAACGACTTAAGTATCTTTGTTGTGTAGATTTACTGACTCTTCTTCCTGTAACATCAAATCCTCTTGGAACTTTTTTCTCAAATATTTTACTGACCCCAGCACCAATTAAACTAGGACCAGCAACCATTCCTGCTGCAACTAATCCAGGACCAATAGCACCTAAAATATCTCCTTCTGAAATTTTTGATAATGAATTAAATGCTGCTAATGCACCAATTGCTTTGAGTGGATCTTTTGATGCATCTGGTGCAAAGAAAGAACCTGCAAACTTTTTAATACTTGGAAGTGGTATTTTCTTTTTTGATGCCTTTCTTTTACGTTCTTCCTCTGCTCTTTCAATAGAATCTAATCTTCTTTTATATCTTCTTAATACTGATAATTGAGTTCTTTTTTGATAGGTATTCTTTTCAAAAAGTCTTCTAATTCTTCTCGAAGTTGTATTCAAGTCGTCAGCAGACTTCTGAAGATTTTCTATATTAGAAACTCTTGTAACAATTTTTGGTTGTTTAGGTTTTATTTTTACGTTAGTTTCTTCCATACTATGCGTTTAATACCTGAAGATAAGATGTTGCACTATCTCTGAATACACTTGGATATCCAGTAGAAACAGAGGGAACTGGATTTCCTCCATTATCTGCCATAGACATCGGAGTTGGTTGTTGATTATTTTGTGCCAAATTTATTGGAACTATAGGTGGAGTTGAAGATGGGACTCTTGCAACATCAGCAGATGGAGGTTTAACTGGACGAACTGATGATTGTGGTTCATAAATCTTTTGCCTTTGTTCAAAGAATTTCTTGAAATCATCATCAATGAATTTTTGAAGTCCAGTGAATTGAGTAGATTGTAATCTTCTTTTTACTGCAGATGGATCTCTTTTTAGGTCCTCAACTACTTTACTTTCTTCACCACCCAATAAATCTACAATATGCCCCCTTGTAATTTTATCTTGATTTTCTTGATTAAACTTATCTTTAGTAGGGTCTAATCCAACTGCTCTTGCTCTTTCCTCCAAGAATTGAGGTTTCTGTTGATACCTTCCAACTGGACCAGATGCTCTTTTTGCCACGTCAGATATTGTCATATCAGTTGCTCCAGGCAAAGTTGTGCTAGGATACATTGCCTCGTAATTTCCACCAGACTCTTTTTCGGCAATTAAATCCATAAGAGATTTCATTTCTGCTGGGGCATTTCCTGGCATCAATTCAAGTTGAGGTCTAGGCCCAGGTCCAGGTCCAGGTCCAGGTCCAGGACCACCTCTCTTGGTTTCTTTTTGAGGAACTTGTTTTTGTTTTTTCAATAAAATGTCAAGTGCCCCCTCAAACTTTTCATTCAGAGATTCAAATCTTCTTAAAGCACTATCTGGAATTGCTCCTAATGCTTGAGGTTGTCCTGAATCTTTTTGTTGAGTTTCTAGTTCATCTAGTCTTTTTTGAATTGCAGACTCTTCAGGAGCATTTTCGGTCTCATCTTTTCCTCCTAGCATACTAGACCCTAATGCTAATGCACCAGCACCAGCAGCAGCAATTGCAGCAAACTTACCGAGTTTTGGCATACCAGCAACTGCACCTGCTCCTCTTGCTGCAGTCACTCCACCTCTTGCTGCTGCTCTTCCTCCTCCCCCTCGTGCAGCACCAAGTAATCCACCAAGAACTTTCTTTCCAATCATTCCTGCAATCATTCCACCAATTGCAGGAAGGTATGTTGCACCAATTCCAAGTAAAGGACCTAAAGCATCTAATGGTCTCCCATTCATAAATGCTTCAAGCATATTAAAGAGTGCTAATGCACGAATTGCTCCACCAGCACCACTGAAGAACCCACCGACATATTTTTTGACAAGTCCAGAAACGTCTACCTTACTACTTCCTAGTTCTCTTTTACCAATAGTTCTTCCACGATTGGTAACTCTCTTTCTATATTCCTCAACTTCCTTTCGATTCTGCTCTCTTGTATTTGCAATGTCTTCAGCAATCTTTGCAAGTGCTCCCTCAAGATTATCATTCGTTTGTTCGAGTGATAATGCTAATCTTCCAAGTGCAGATACAATTCTTTTTGAACCACCAATTCCCTCTTCAGTTTCTTCTGCTTGTAATTGTGGTTTTGAAATCTTTTCAAGAACCTCTTGTGGTGCAGTTCTTTTTGGAATAATTCCAGGTAACTTTGTAACCTTTAATCTTACTGAAGTCCCAGGTCTGAAACTAGTAGCACCAGAAACAAATGACTTTGCTTTTTGCTTCTTCTCTTCTGCTTCTGATTGCTCTAGTGATTTCTTCTCTTTCTCTTGTTGGTTCTGAAGAAGTTTTAACCTTACATCTTCTTCATCATTAATTCTCTTAATAGTAATCTCTGCAAGGTCATAAAAACGAATCGTATAATCGCAAGCTTCTTCAAGATTTCTATTTAATTCTGCATCATTATAAAATGAACCAGTATTTTTTACTTCTTTATAGTTTTTTAATTTTACACCAAAGAATCTTAAATGTTGTATTGCTAGGTCATACTGTTTATTTGTAGCAACTAAATATCCAACTTCTCTTGCTAAAGTCTCATCAATGCCTAAAAATTCATCTAGTTCATCATATATGTAAGTTCTATTTTTTGGATGAGGTTGCAAATTAAACCCAGGAGGAACTAATTTCCAAAGTTCCTCTTGAATTCTTTGCTTCTTAATTTTGATTAGGTCTTGCGTATCCATTTAGAGACTCTGTTTTCTTGATGCCTTCTCTTCCTCATCCTTAATATGTTGCTCAAGCAATGTCAGGTAGATTTCTCTTTCCCAAGGAATCATATTTTCAATCTCCGTCAATGAGTATTTATGATACTGCATTAAGGCAAAATTAATTCGATAAAAGTTTTCTAAGTCTTCGTGACTCATCATTATCCGAAAAAACTTGATAACCCTTCAAGAACTATCTCGTTTTCTACTTTAGTTTTCGGATTCACAACAGTCAAGGTGTGAGATAATTTAGGCATAGTATCAAAGAAGTTTTCAATTCCTTTGAACTGGTTAGAGTCCATAGTTTCCAACCAGGCAATCAGTTCTTTCTTACTCACATCACTTGAAGACCAAGACTCATCCTTTGTATATACAATATCAACACAAGAAGCAACAACTTCGAATGATTTATCAATTACTTCTTTACTATTATTTTGAGAACCAAAATCGAAATTGTTATTAATAAATTCTTGAAGTGATGGATACTTCATCTTCACGGTAATATTATCATCAACCTTAACTTCAGAAGTATGCCCTTCTGGAACTAATACATTAATCTCATCAATATTGACTGTCACATCAACTTTAGTTTCATTATCATCAGGACAAGTGATCGTAAGTTCTACTGATTCCCCAACAGATTTTGCACGAATGTTTAGGAACAAATATTCAATGTCAAAACTTGGAAGGGATTCAATCTTAATTCCCCTAGTGACAATACAATCTTTTAGAGTATTCTTAACTGCGTTTGTGATTTCTTCTTGACTTTCACTTTCCATCGCAAGAATTAAAATCTTCTCTTCCTTCACGAGAAAGGGACGATACTTAATTGGTTTTTTGGTGGATGGTAAAATCAACTCATAGGTTGGAGTTGCAATCTTTGGTAAAGGCATCTTGAAATATAAAGTTCAGGTTTAGTTATTTAGTTAGGACCTCTAACTAAAGATCTCTCTTCTGATGGTTTATTGATTTCATTAGAACTTGAATTTGGTGAATTAAAATATTCTACAGAATACAAATCATAATTAAAAGTCACTGTTGTCCTTAACACATCTGATTGAGAATATGAAACTGGTAAAGAAATTACATTAGATGGATATGCGTTTAATAAAGTGTATTTAATTTGCTTCGGTTCTGAATAAGTTCCACTATTGCCTTCTGAAGAAAGTCTGTTACTTTTATCTCTAAACTCTCTTTCAAATTTAGATATAATGACTTTAGTTTCATATGTATTGGGATAATTAAACTTGGAATATGAAGTTCCACGTTTTCCAAGGTTTGGTTGAATAGTTGCCATCCAATCTTCAAAAAATTTAATTACATTATAATCAGAATCCACATAAAAACTTACATCTACTGGAGGATAAACTCTTTTGGTTGGATATTGCTCTGTAATTCCTTGCCTATCTCCAAATACTTGTCCCAATTCAAATGATGAACCAGGAATAACTGCTTCATATGCCATAAAGTTTATCTTACTGGAATCGGCATTGATGCTACTTCCATCAACATACACGTCAAAATATGAAGTCAATGACGGACTGAATTGAGCAATCAGGTCTCTTGTACTATAAAAGAGTTTTCTTGCCATCTAAATAATTGGAAGTGTATATAATATATGTATGTCCTATAAGGGAATATTCAAACCATCATTCCCAGAAAAGTACATCGGTGACTATAAGAATATAATCTATAGATCATTATGGGAACTGAAGTTTATGAACTACTGTGATCGAAATGAAAATATATTAAAGTGGTCTTCTGAAGAAATACACATTCCATATATTTCACCAATTGATAACCGAGTTCATAGATATTATCCAGACTTTTTTATTAAATATAAAGATGCTGATGGTCATATCAAAGAAAGCCTAATTGAAATTAAACCAAAACGACAAGTTAATGGTCCAAAAATTGGGAAAAAGATATCCCAAAAACAACTCTATGAGATGAAAGAATACGCAAAGAATCAAGCAAAGTGGAAAGCAGCAGAAGAGTTTTGTTTAGATCGAAGATGGCAGTTCAGAATACTCACGGAGGATAATCTTGGCATATAGAACAATCTTCGAAGAAGTTAATCAAAAAGCAGGTGGTCAAGAAAGATCTAAAGACTGGTATCGGTCTCAAATATTCTTCGCAAGATCTGTTAAGTATGAAAAGAATCCCACTTCACTAATCACAGAAGAACGTGAAGATGAAGCAGATACAATGGGGGGTCGTGATGAAAATATCGTAAGAGGATTTCCAAAACTATTCAGTCTAATGCTGTGGGAATATCGTGCAAAGTGGAGAAGACAACTTCCTTTCTATGACAAGTACCCACTTGGATTTATTTTAGACTTTCAACCTAATTACTTCTTTGCAGTAAATCTTCATTACTATTCTCCAGAAGAACGAATTGGAATAGCACGGTCATTAGCAGAAAATAAAATTCCAAGATTCACTAAGGGAGCACATAAATACTTATTAAATGAAGTCCGCAGTCCTTTTCTAGATTTCGATACCCGAGAATGGAGTACCATATGTCTATTACCTATCGAAGAATTTGTGAGGGATTTAGGTGGAGTGGAAATTCCAATTCCTTCAGCAAATGTGTGGGGTAGATAAAATGCCTTGGATAAAAAGTAACATAGATCCAGATATTATATACAATGATGGATTTCCGCACCTTAAATCTAATGATGGAAAAACATACCCATTAAGAGTAAAAGCTAATCCTGACACTGGAAATTTTGACTATTATTGGAAAGGTGGTGGAAATGGATTTAATGGTGCTGGTATAGGTGGAGATGTCCTAATGTTTCAAGCAGCCCCCCAAGTAAATCCAGGAGGAGGTCGAATAACAGCTGAATTTATTATTGATGACCCAAATAATAATTTTAAATTTAAAGATTTTTTTACAGGGGCTCAGGAAAAAAACAATTTCAATATATTTGAAAAAATAAAGCAAGAGATATATTCTAAAGCATCAGCATCTCAAAGAGAAAAATTAGATAAAATTCCAGCATATTCTGGATATAAACAAGAAGCACCACCACCACCAGATAAACCTCCAGGTCAATCAGGTGATGACACAAGTGATCAAAGTGGGTCTGGAGCATCTTCATCGACGGGAGGATCTCCTGCAGTATTTGATACACAAAAAGAGTATAATGAAAAATTTCAAACTGATAAAGAATATAAATCAGGATTCCTCCATTATCCAATAAATATGGATCCTGGGCAAGATAGAATTGTCATAGTTCAACGTAGATATGAACGTCCAGATGTATTAAATGAAAGTGGTGGAATAGACTTAAGTAAAATAATCGCAGGAGCATTTTCAAAAGAAAGGTTTCCAAGGGAAATTCCATTGACTAAAATTCTAGGGACTGTAGTTCTTCCGATGCCCAATGACATTTCAGAGACGAATGTAACTGCGTGGGGAGAAGATAGTCTTTCATCATTAGCAGCATTAGTTGGTGGAGGTGCTTTAGGTGGAGTATCCTCTCTTGCACAAGGAAAAGTTCCAGAAACCATAGAGGAAATAAAGAGTGTATTAGGACAAATACTTGGATCTAATACAGGAGCAAATGAAACAGTCAAGCAACTATTAGCACTCAATGCTGCAGCAGCAGTTACTCAAAAATTAGGAATCAATATTAACCCAGAAGCATTCCGATCTAGAATCACTGGAACCGCAATCAATCCAAACCTAGAATTACTATTCCAAGGACCAAAATTAAGAAGTTTTGGATTCCAATTTAAAATGACTCCAAGAAGTGATAAAGAAGCAAGAAATATAAGATATATTTTGAAGTTCTTCAAAAAAGGAATGGCACCAAAAAGAAGCACCACAGATGCTAGTGGATCATATTTTCTTGGTGCCCCAAATGTATTCGACATTTATTTTAGATCATCAGAAAAAACTAGTAATGATCTAAAGAGCATTGGCAAAATTAAAACCTGTGCATTGCAACAATGTGCAATTAACTATACTCCAGATGGATTCTATGCTGCGTTTAATGATCAAAAAGCAGGAGGTTCTCAACCGATATCAGTTACAATGCAATTAGCATTTACTGAATTAACTCCAATCTATAATGATAATTATGATGAGTCCGATGAAAACTCTGTAGGGTTTGATAATTTAGAAAACATTTCATATGGGGAACCATCTAGACAAGATCCTGGGGGAGGAGATACATCTCCTCCAGGACCTTCCAGAGGAGGAACTTCTGGACCAGCATCTCCAACAAGACCATTTACACCAGGAGGTTCAACTAATGTTCCTGGATTGGACTTTAATCCAAATACCCCAGGCAATTCACCAGTACTAGGACCAGGAGGAGTAAGAGGAGTCTAATGACTTATTTCAGAGAAGTATCAGAACTGCTTTATCAGTCACAATTACCAGATAGAACTTCATCTTTTGACTATGTAAGAGTCAAGAATCTTTTTCGTAGAGCAAAGATTCGTGAAGACTTCTTTCAAAATATAACTGTATTTACAAAATATTCTATTCAAGGTGAAGAACGTCCAGAGCAGGTTGCAGAAAAGATCTATGGAAGTTCTTCTTATGATTGGATTGTATTGATTTCAAATAATATCATCAATGTCAGAACAGAATGGCCGATGTCTGACTATGAATTTCAAAATTACTTATTCAGAAAATATACAGAAGCAGAATTAAGTGCTGCTCATCACTACGAAACAGTTACTTATTATGACGGCAATGGTAAATTAATTGTTCCTAGTGGTAAAATAGTTGATTCTAATTTTTCAATTACATACTACGATGAAGTAGAACAAACTTCAAAGATAATATCTCCGATTAAAACAATTTCTAATTATGAGTATGAAATTAAATTGAATGATGAGAAGAGAAACATATATCTATTAAGAACAAGATATTTACAAACTGCAATTGATGATATGAGACAGATTATGTCTTATGGTTTCTCTTCTCAATACGTAGATGACCAAACAAAAAAAGGAGATAATTTAAGAATTATCTCCTTACGTTAATCAGTCTTCTGCGAGTTTTTGGAAATAACTCAGTGCATCATCTTCTTCTTCATCAACACTAGATGAGGAACGAGACAGAGAGTTCAGTTCAGAACGAAGACTTTCAGTGAGTTCAGGACCCCGTTCATTGTCTTCATCATCAAAAGATTCGTCTTGCTTTGGAGCAGACTTCTTACCTAGAACTGACTTGAGACGAGCATCAAGTTGCTCATAGTTTTTGAATGCTTCTGGTTTCACAAACTCATCAAGAGAGTATGCTTTCTTCCAGATACCTTCAAGAACATCATCATCAAAATCTCCAAGAGTTCCAGGAGATTCAAATTCAGATTTATCATAGTTCCAGTAACCATCCTTCTTGGTAATCTTTACCTTGAAGTTAGCACCTTGCCAGAAATCAAAAGGATCAATGGGAGTTTCATCATCAAACTCTGGTTGCATTGCTGCAGAAATCTTATCAAAGATTTTCTTACCATACTTGAAGAGGAAGACTTTCCCTTCATTTTCAGGATGTGCTTTGTCACTCACAACATAGATGTTGGAGTAGTAAGAAAGTTTGCGTTTCCGTTGACGAACAATTTCCTGATTTGCCTTGCTGCCAGTGTTCCACAGTTCTCGGTTTGCTTCGCACACTGGGCAACTTTGATTGATTGTAGTCAAACAACCATCAATCAACCATCCACCAGGACCTTGAAATGCGTGATTATAAACCTTTGCCCAGGGAAGTTCTTCACCTTCAGGGGCAGGCAGGAAACGAATCACGGCAAAACCGTTACCTGCTTTATCAACTTCAGGTTTCCAGACTCGTTCATCTGCACCACCACCTGAAGAATTCATTTTTTCGACTTCGTTAAGAAGTTTTGAAGTCAGAGAACCAAGAGAAGATTTTTTCTTAAGTTCAGAAAAAGACATTCGGATTACCTCGGATTAATTGGATTTGTAGGATTAGTTGGATATCCACCTATACATCATAACACAGGTCAGTCTATCTGTCAATACCTGCCTTAATGTTCTTGATGGTCATCTTCATTGTCTTGAAGATTGAATTAATATCTGCGTTACCGAATCCTAAGAGTCTAGATGATTCGATAACTTGTTGCTTCATTTCAATTGCTTTTGGATCATCAGATAGACTTAACCTAGTATATAGCAATTGTTGCTTTTCTAATAAACTTTCAAGAACATCCATATGTTCTTCCTTCTCTTCTTTTGTCATTGAAGGAAATTTAAAGATATCTCTTGTAAGTTTCTTCTGTAAATCAGAGATATCTTCAAGTTCCTGCTGAACGATTTCGGAATCAAAAAATGACATCTAACATTCCTCAATTAGAACTCGGAGTATAGATTTATATTCCTTTATATCAATATTTAGAAATGGAGAATACTTCTTAATCTTCAGTGATACGGTTTCCCACACTGGGTCCAATAGAACTTTATCAAACCGATTAGAGTATTGAAATACTTTATCAAAGATTACTAAAGTTTCTGGTGAAATAGATCCACTCAAATATTTCTTTAAGATTGGAGGATGCTGTCTTGAGGTATCAAACAAGTTATCTAAGTTGATTGAAGACAACATTGATTCTGATTCTTCTCTAAACAAATACTTTAAACTCTGCTGTCTTTTCAACCAATCTTTATAATTTGATTCTCCATTTCGACTCAACTCTCCAATCCAAAGTCTTCCTGGATCATCAACTTGAATAAAATTAGAAACAAAAAAATCTTTAACTTCCTCGTCAGTTTTTTGACGAGAAAGTTTTTCATACCAGTACTTATCTTTTCTCTTATTGAATGCTTCTATTGATGCTCTTGTCTTACCTGCATACTTAATGTAATCATATTTTGGTTTGCTAAAATGATTCTTCAGTGCCAGGTAAGTTTTATAAACATCAAAAGGGGTCATATCAAAAGTTTTGCTCTAGATGTACGTTTCAAATAATTCAAATTGATAGCATCACACTTAAGTTTTTCCTTTAGTGGTTTGCTGATTAGTTTAATCACAGACTCAACCTCTAAATTATTTTCTTCGCAGTAATGAACTATCGCATCAATATAGTTCATTTCCTCGTTAATCTTAACAATCTCCTCAATAATTTTTGAGAATTTTGCCTGACATAAAAATTTAGATTGTAGAGCAGACTCTAATTTACTTTCCATATTCCTGAAGTTTAGAAGTTACAAATTCTTTAATATAAGATGATAAAAGTTTAATATATTTTCCTTTATTATATTCCTCATAGACAACACAATCACCGTCCTCACACGCCATTAATATAACAAGTTTCTTGACTGGTATTCCAGTCAGTTCATAAAACATACACGCATATGCTGCAGCTTGGACAAAGTAATGTTCAATCCACTCTCTTGGTTTTTCTTTCTTTGATGTCTTAAAGTCAATTACAGAAAGTTCTCCATTATATTCAGCAATACAATCAACAGTTCCTGCGATTCCAAGAACTTTGCTATAAAGAGAATTTTCTAAAGCATAAATGTTATTTATCTTGTTTAATTCTGGTTTAATAATTTTAAACAAATGTTTAGAAATTAATTGAGTTTCTGGAAGAACTTCCTGATTTGAAAGATGATGCTCAACTAAAGTATGAAGATCTGTTCCTCTGCTAGTTGCTGCTTTGTTAATGCGGTTTGCTTCCTCTTCACCAACCTTCTTTCTCCAGTCAGAAAAAATATGCCGATTATGGTAACTTGTTACAGATGTAATTGAAGCAAATCTATGAAGACCTTCTTCATCTTGAATTTTGTAGTATCTAACTCCATCAATAGTCTCCCTCTCAAGTTGAGGGAGACTTACATCACAATAATTAAACATTAGAATCCTGCTGCCATTTTATTTACGATATAAGATTTAACGAGTCCAGATCTTACAATATCATCAACACCAAATTCAATTGACTCAAATTCAGGCATTCTCTGAATGATTTTCATAAAATCCATAATACCATTTCGTTCATTGGTTTTGGTTAAGTCCGACTGAGTTGCATCTCCACAGAAGATGATTCTGGAATTATCACCAACCCTAGTAATTATACTATCAAGTTCGTGGAAGTTCAAGTTTTGTGCTTCATCAACGATGATGATTGAATTATCTAAAGTTGTTCCACGAATGAAGGAAGTGCTCCAAAAGGTAACAGTTTCTTGAGACTTTAGATTACCATAGAGCATTTCAAATGATGCATCGTCTGGCATTTCAAACATATACTTTACCATATTCTTATAAGGAATCTGATAAAGTGCAGACTTATCATCGTGGTCCCCAGGAAGGAATCCAATCTCTCTTGTAGCAACTAGAGATCTTACTACCACAATCTTTTGATATGGAGTAATTTCATTTAAAACATCTTTAAGTGCTAGGTACAATGCACAAAATGTTTTACCAGTTCCAGCACAACCATAAACAAATAAATGTTTATCTGAATTATAAGACTCAAAAAGTTTCTTTTGATTTTCTGTAACTGGATTAATGTCTAGAAGAAAATCAGTATTGATTGGTTTCCTTCTCTTCATCTGTTTTGCAGTCATACCAATTCCAATTGGTTGCAAATCATTGTTCCTTCTTTTTCTTGCCATTAGAGTTTCTTTACACGAGAACCTGGAGCTTTGCTTGCCTTTGCAAGTACGTCATTCCATCCTGGATTTTTGCTGATTAGTTTGTTTCTCCAATCACCAGTTTCTCCAGGACTTGCACATCCTTCAGACCAATCCCTTTTCCATTCAGGATTGTCTGCATACCATTGTTGAATGTCGTGGACACTCATTTCAACTTCTTTCTTTTCCCCAGTTTCTATATGAATAACGGGATAAATTGCCAAAATTTTCACCTCCTAAATGATATGAAGTTATTTATTGTTTAAATTAAAAGATATTTTCATAATGTGATTAGTAAAATCTTCGAGAGATAAATTTAATTTCATTTTATTGCAGGTAGTACAACAAGAAGTACAATTAAAAATTTCATATCCCTCATTATTATCTATTCTATCTATCCCAAGATGGGGAAAAGGAATACCTACTGAATGATTTTCTTTTAATATGGGTTTTTGTCCACAATAAGAACAAGGTTTAGTTATTATATCATAATGTTCTTTCTTTGTTAGATTGAACAATATTTTTCTACTTTTTGCACCTCTTTTACATTCTCCATACAAAAGATTATGGTATGAATTTTCATTTCTTTGGGTTTTTCCTATTTGTCTTGCTCTTTCCACACGAAGACATCCACAACTTTGACTTCTCCCGTTAATTAAATAGTCACCTCTAACCAATTGTTTTGTTCCACATTCACATTCGCACATAAAACATCTAACTGGTCTTTTATTTTTTCCAAAGTATTTTGTTTGATGAATGTTATTTAAAACTGTCCATCTATTATACTTTTCTCCTATATTAAATGTATTTGATTTCATAGATATAACATACACTATATCTATTTATACATTCACTACATTACAAAATCCAATCATTTTCTACTCCCCCAAGTGCTTCAGAACAAATAGGAAATTGCTCTGCAAATATTTTTTTACATCCTTTTGCAATATCCATATGCTCTTTTTGAGTTCCTGATTTTTCTCGGAGTGCAATATATGTAATCCAAGACCTGCACGAGCCAGTCATATAAATTCTGGTTGGAGTTGCCAAAGGAAGCACAAACCTTGCACATTCCTTTGCTACACCGTGGGAAAGAAGACGTTTGTAGAGACTATTGGCAGAAGCAAAATGCTCTTGAATTTCTCCCTGAAGTTTAAGTTTCAAATAACCATCAAGATCATCAGTAGAATTCTGACGGTTCTTTGTATCCTGACGACGAAGTTCTGGGACAGGAATATATTCTGTTAAAAGATTTGTGTCTGCATAACGTTGTGAAAATTCTTGATATGTGAAGGACCTATGACGCAAAATCTGAGCTGCGATACCACGATTAGTTTCAATCTCAAGAGTCATAGTAGCCTGTTCAAAAACAGACCAATGATTATGCTTAATACAATAAGCAAGCAACTTGGAATAGTTTTCGTTGTCTTGATTCGCAGGATTGCTAACTCTAGCAATATATGCCATTGTTTTTTCTGCATCTGGAGTAATTGAAATTAGTTTAACCTGCTGACTCATTTTTATCTCCGTTCATATGTTTTAGTTTGAGTGCTTTTTGTGCAAATTTTTTTGCTTTCCTCAAGTATAAAAGTTCAGATTCTGTGTATAACCAAGGTTGCTTAAGTGCTTTTTTTGCTAGTTTAATAGTGTCTTTAAACCTCATCTACATAAACCTCATCATAGTCTTCTTCGAGTGGAGTAACCAAATCGTGATCATCAAACACTGGAGTACCTTGTTCGATTTCTTGCTTTAGAATATTAACTAAAGACTCCATATTCTTGACAATTAATTTTACTTTTTCTAAGTCCATTTCAGTGTATGATCTCAAACAATTATAGACAAAAAAAGAGGGGAAGTCAAGTTCCCCTCTGAAGTATCAAGCAATTTGTGGTTGCCTTGCCATATTAATTTGTGCAAGTTTAAGAAGTTTTTCCTTCTTTGCCTTATTCTTAAGGTACTTTACAAAATAAGTATTCACTTGTGTCCCTCCTTTACAAACTTAACCCCACGATAAGTTTCATTGTATTGTTGAGGTTGTTGCATCATTTGTTGCTGATATGCGATACGCTTTTCAGTATCATATTCAACACCACGATAGACTACTTTGGACATAGGTTTGCTCCTTTACTGAAAGTAAATTTGCGTTCCTTCGGCATTCCTACTTCCGTTCTCTATTTGCGAATAGAGAATGAACGTGCTTTATGTATAAGAATAATTTTGTAATTTTTGATACCGTTTAATCTCTTTGTCTCCAATCATCTGGTTTATCCCCAGAGAAGAAATCTATAATATCATCAACACCACCAAATCTGGATTTATGGTTTGAAGGATCTGGATCTCCCAGATCAAGTTGATTCAAAAAATCATCCATACTACCCTCCTGCATATCAGGATTAGATGCACGTCTTCTTGCTTGTCTTAGAATTGTTGCTGCAGATCTGTTTGACTTTGCTAGTTTCTCTGCCCAAATAATGTCTTCTAAACTTACCTCTTCTTGCTTTGCAATTCTATTGCAAATTTCCTCAAGACGCAATCTATAAGCAGTAGAGAGCATATATAATCTCCAGATATAGTGTATTTAGTTATCGCTCGATGTAACTCAATGTATGATCTTGAGCATAAAGTTGATGGATGATTATATCACATCCAATTTTAGGATTACAGTCTCCACAGGTATAAACATCAACTGCTGCTTTACCTTCCTCTGGCCAAGTGTGAATACTAATATGACTCTCTGATAACAGGCATATTACTGTAACTCCTTGAGGGTCAAACTTTTTGGAAATGGTTTGAACTACTGTAGCACCACTTGCTATTGCTGCACTTTCCAGCAAATCTATAAGACAACGTTCATCATCCAAAAGTACAAATGAACATCCATACAAATTAAGAAGATAATGTTTTCCCATTACTTTTTCTTCTTTGGTTTATTGCCCCACAACTTGGGATTTATTGTACCATCAGTCCATTTGATACTAATTGGAGACCCCTTTCCATAATTGTCATAATAATAATCAAATATGGATACTTTTGATGATGCCTTAACAACATCATAAGAAATGTTATCCTCATTAAGATAGGAAACAAGATAAGAATCTAAAGGAAGACTCTTATCTTTAGATGTACTTGGATCACAATTTTTATGGATAATCTTCAATCTTCATTCCTCCCAGACAATCTCGGGGAATGCATCTTGAACAACTGCTTTAGTAATTTTATATCTCCTATGCAACTGCTTATCTTTAGTTAAGCATAATACTTCTGCTTCTGATTTATGAAGAGATTCACAAAGTTGAATAAACAAAACTTCTCTTTTAGTTTGAGCAAGATTATTAACACCTTTCACGAAGTGATTAAACTTCTGCCATTCGTGAATCAATTTAGTGTGTTCAGTCCCGATAGGAGCATCATTTGGAGTATAAGGAACTTCTCCTTCTGGCACTGCAGATTCAATTCGTGAATCAAAGTTCCAGATTAGAACTGCTCTCAATGCAGGACTATCATAATGACGAAGAATTTCTATTTTTTCTTCTCGGGTTTTTGCGTTTGATGTTCTCTGAATAACTTCAGACACCAATTGATTTGGTGGTAATTTCATAATTCAATCTCCATTTAATTAATCGTCGTAATCTTCCTCAGGCTCTACTTGCTCAAATCTAAAAGCAATAATTTCATCTGGATAAACATTTCCATCCTGATCAAATAGTTCTGGATGTAAATTTTCTGGTCTTCTAGACCAGATATATTCTCTAAATATCCACCCTCCCATTGCACCAACAACAAGAGATAACATTACAAAAAGTACTGAAAATACTAAGGTGATTGCTAACATTTTGTTCTCCTATACTACTTTGGATTCCTTATATCGAAGGAAAAGTTAAAGTAGATGGTAACTTCTTTATTAAAGAAAGAAACCACCTTCTCAAAACAATATTGAAATGTTTTTGCTTTTGGTTTTTCTCTCCTTAATATTAGTTCAACACCTCGATTGATTTTCGAGGAATCACTTTTATTTATGGAACTCATTAAAGTACATTATTTTCCTTTAGGTATTTAACAGTGTCAGAACATCCTCCAAGATGTTTATCATCACAAACAACTTGAGGGAATGTAGATCCTTGTCCAAACTCTGCGTAAAAATCTTCACGAGTAAAGTGAGTATTTAATACATACTCGGTAATTTGATAACCCTTATCTACACTCAATGAATTAAGGACTTGAAGAACCTTAACGCAATAGGGACAACCGTATTTTGAATAAACTGTAAATTTCATCTGATTCTCCAATTAATTTGACATAAATTGCAATGTTGTTTTGTTTTCTTTATGAGATCTCCATGAATTTAAAATGGATTCATGAGACTCAATATGTCCAAACTTTTGTCCTGATACAAAAGTAGACTCAGTAGAAATATTTTCTACAAATAATGGACAGTTATAAGTTTTTCCAATTCCAGTAAAAAGAATATTTTCTACGAAGGGCATTTTATGATATAAGGGTTCGGCATAATAGTTATCATTCCAATAACATACATTAGGAGTTTCATTTATTGGATTAAGAATATATCTATTCTCTTTATGATATGTTTCTATTAATTTTTTAGCGTAATCTCGTTTCATAATGTATGCAGTTGCTCCCCAAAAATTCCATTGCCGTAAAATTAATTCAAGACACTCAACTTTAAAATGCTCACTAATAATGAATAACTGAACACATTCCCAATCTTCTGGAAGGTTATTATAAAATTGTTCCCAAGTAAAATTCCAATATTCAACTGTTTCTAAACTTAGATCATCCTCACAAAAAAACGCATACTCATCATCGGTCTCTTTTATCCATTGTTCAATCATTTTAAGATGAGATACTGCACAATCCATTCCTCTTAAATTAATAATATTATCATCCATGTAATCAGATTCAATAATGTGTCCATTTTCTGGATATCTTTCAGATAGTAAAAAGTTTATTTGATTAATTTGATATTTGTGAAATTGTTTCAATAACTCAATTCTTCTGTCAATGTTCTCTATCAATCCAACACAATATACTTTTGGAAAATTGTTTAATTTATTTTTAAATAACATTTTTCTACCTTGTATTTCATTTTACTAATTCAGTATCAAAAAAGAACATTTGCCAAAGTCTAGAATTTTCCATTACTGTTCCAAAATATTCAGAAGCAGAATGAATATTACTTGCATCGAATATTACAAGACGATTATAAACATTTCCCAGAACATCTACTGGTTCAAATGAAGTGCCATCCAAATGAGGATCTCCAGGAATATCTTTCCAAGAAGCATCCCATCCTTCATCATAATAACTCCTTGCTCTTGTTTGTTTATGAGCATATAAAGTAGTTCCACACTGATATGGAGCATCAGGAGTCAAGTATAACATACCTCCCCATTTTTGACTATCACAGTGCCAGACTAAAGGTTCTCCTGCATGTGCATTCTGAAATCTTCCATTCATACCGTGACTTTCCCACTCTGTAATTTTCATTCCCATTATTTCTTCAAATCTTGATTTGAGTCCTGGAAATAAAAACTGGTTCTCAGTTCTGCGTCCGATGAATCCTCTACCAAATCCACCCTCAACATACTCTTGACTCAAAGCAAATTTTCTTACCGCATCGGGATCTTCATAAAAATTATCCACAATCCAACAAGTGGGGGAAAAATTTGAATTAATTTTTAAATTAAGTTCAGACAATTGAATAGATGGGGTTAAAAAATAATTGTCAATTTGTTTTAAGTATTCTGTAATATCTGCCATAATTGAAACTATTTTTTGATCTACTAGTTCAGGATGAATCCACCAATCTTCAAAAGAACTTTCCCCATCTGCAGAAATATCATTTACCACAAGAACATATCCTTTTGATCTCAGATATTCTCTCGATTTACTTCTACATTGCTTTGTTGCATCAACATAATGATCATGTTCATATGTAATTACAGCAAACTTATAATCATCAAAGGGAATTTTAAGAAGAACTTCGTAAGTATTTTTTGCAGGTTCAATATCTAGTTGCAAATAATCAATTATGTTTGAATTAAAATTATCATCAAGAAGTTTCTTATAATCTAATTCAAGTGCATTAGAGTTAAGTATTTTAGATTTTCTAGTTGAAGCATATTCATCTGCCAGGTCTTTCTTTAATTCAATTGCAACACCAGACCAATCAAATTTAGATTCAAGTAATGCAGTATTGCTATTGTGATATGCGTGTGCAGATCCTACTTCAAGAAAAGTTCCATTCTTTTTGCCATTTAACATCGACAAAACAAACATATCTTGATACACCTGAGAATAATTCCTTTCTATTTGATCAGAACCTGTGAAGTGAAATCTAAGTGAAGAATGTTTTGACCTGTCATAAGACACAGTTGTTTGAGTATTTGAAGTGTATCCAAGTCTAGAAATATTATCTATCACTACATCTTTACTATTTTCATCCAAAACATCCCAATAATTTTGGAAAAGAAGTTTAAATAAATCTCTAGATTCTTGCTTCTTTCCCCACCACCAAGATGAAATTGCTTTTTGATAAATTAAACCATGATATCCTGGATATTCAACATCATAAGATAATGAATTTAATTCAGGGTCAATGATTGAAATAGCAATCTCAATCATTGTGTATGCTTCGTGATGAAGATTGTTATTTGTATGATTTTTAGATAATAGGTAATATGCCTCTGGTCTTTCAGGAATACAAGAAATTGCTTGCTTATACAATCCAGTAGCAGTTTGATTCCTATTTCCTTGCTTTTCAAAGCATAATCCCATTTTCAGTAATGCCGTATATGATAACTCAGGATCATCAGACAATTCTGCTGCTCTCAAATAAAAAGAAATTGCAGAAGCAGTATGACCTATTTTGTCATACTCTAGTGCTAAGTCAAAGTTGTATTGAGCATTCTCTACGTCAAATGAATATTTTTTTAAAGTATCAAGCATGAATCATATCCTCCACAATTTTTTCAGGAACACTCAAAACATAAGCAGCATTATCTTGAAATCCAAAAGTAATTAAGAAATCATTTTCACGTTTTGCTAATCCACAACAGAATTCAATCTTGGCACCAAGGAAATCAAAATTTTCAGAAAAAGAAATTACATTCCAATTTTTATCCCAGTAAGTAAATCTATGCTTATAAGTACCGTCTTTTCTTCCTGCTTCACTATTGTACAAATATGTTTCATGATTTAAGGTAAGATATCCATTTTTATATGGTATCACTTGAGAACCACCTCTCAAGTCTGCAGGCATTTGTATATGATTGCCCAGATGAATTTGTTCTGTACTACAAGTATCTATATTAAATTTAACTACCTCTGTGGGATTAGTCCATTTTACAAAGTGAAATGGTTGGTCTAAAATAGGAACCCAATTTTTTTCACAATAAGAATTATTATCTCCAGGGGCAGGAATTCTAACTCTAGAAATTTCTACTGCTTTCCTATCATTAAATTCAATTTCAGACAATTCCATTCTACCTTGACCATTTGTGGTAGTATCTCGTCTAACTCCACAAAGATAAGTTTTATTATTCCATCTGAATAATCTACAATCCTCAAGTCCAACAAATTCCCAAAGTGGTTGCACGTCCAGTAATGAAGTGTCTACTTTAGTATAGTATTCAATATCCAACTCATCATTAAGTTTGCAAATATAGTTTGTTGTAGTTAATGTCAGATCATTTTCTGGATGAAGATATACTAAAGGTCCCCACTGGTGTTCGTATTTGTTTAATTCTGCATGATATAAAGTGTATTGAATATGTCTTATATTAACTAAAATATTTCCATACTCATCTATAAACACTGATGGATTTAACAGTCCAGTCCCATTTGTATTTTCAGATGGAATTAGTAATGGTTTTATATCCCCACCATTCTCTAATGCTTTTTTTACGAAATTCATAATCGATGATTAAAATTATTCCAGTGTATTATGTATTATACCACAAAAGGTTCTCCTTGATTTTCTGGAAGTTTAATTTGTGGTAATTTATTTAATCTCTCAACCATCCATTCTTCCTGATGTTGTTGATAAGGTTCTGTATTAATAGTTATTTTATTGGTAGGAAGTGCCTTTGGAGTTTCAACATCTATCACTTGATCCATCAGTACCTTGTTTTTTACAATTTCACGATTTGGAGAATCCAATCTCATCATCATTGTTGCATCTTCAAAACTACCACAGTCACAAATTTTTTTATGAGTTCTTCTTTCTCTTACTGTGAAATGTTCTTCGTTATACTTTTTCATTACTTGAGGTCTTTTGATTATTATAGGTCTTTGATGGTGGTCTGTAAAGTCCAGGCCAAGTATCCCTAATTATTTCTGCAAGTTTATATGAAGTTGTAGAAGTTATCATAAGTCTTGGGTGATAGACAGTATAAACATTAAGATTCCAAAGAGTTGGAATAGTATGAGAATAAGGAGCATAAAAAAAAGGAGTTCAGAGAACTCCCTTATTTATTTTTATTGTTTATATCAACCAATAATACTCTGTCTCCACTCTTCACTCATATTCACCATAATTGCTTCTGCTGCTTCTAGTGTTTCAGCATATCCTTCATCAAGTAAGTGTGAGAGGATGATGTCATAGAGGTCGTACTCTTCATTGCGACTTGAACGCTTATATTGTAAATCTTTTTTTAATTTTGCTTGGTCTTGCCCGTGCATTTTACCCGTTTTGGTAGTTCTATAAGTTCTGTTCTTTTCAATTCTTGGTTTTGCTCTGGGTGTTCCTCTTCCAAAGTTGCTTACTTCTGCGTGGCGTTCTGCGTGTTCTCCTGCTTTTTCTCCGTGTTTCTTAACAATTGATTTTTTAATCCTATCACCCTGGTCATGAACTTTAGAACCATATGTATAGTCTGCATCAACATCCCTTGATGCTGCATATGCTTTCATTTTAGTTTTGAGACTGATTTCATCAAGTTGATAAACCTGACTATATGCTTCTTGAAGATTGCGAAGTTCTTGTGCGTCCATTTTATTGATACTTTTTAGTTATTTAGGTATTCTATCATCTTTTGAAGAGTGCTGATGTTGTCTCCTATAAGACCAAGTGCAGTGTTGCAGTGGTGACATAAAAGTTTTCTTACTTTACCAGTCGTATGGCAATGGTCTACACATAACTTCTTCCACTTACCATTTCCTTCATTTCCGCAAATAGCACATCTCCCATTCTGGTCTTCAAACATTTTTGTATGTTCTTCAAGAGTTATGCCGTAGTTTCTTTTTAGATCATTATTTCTTGTTCTTTGTGGGTTTGCTTGATGTCTTGCTTTCACTCTTGCCTTATCACACTCTTTACAAGCAGAGTGCCTCCTTCCTGTTTTCTTATCACGCATATAAAACTCTGTAATGTGCTTCTCAACATCACAGGTCATACAAGTTCTATATAGGTCAGAGTATAGTTTAGTCATTTCGTGCTTTCTTTCGTGCATAATTATTTATAAAAAAGGAACTCCGAAGAGTTCCCCTTTATTATATCACCCGATGGTTGGTGCAGTCAAGGCAACAGGAGTGTTGCTAGCAGCAGCAAGATCAAGTGGGAAGTTGTGAGCATTCCTTGTGTTTTAACCTTTGTCGCCAAAGGGAGCGGACTATATCATCACTCATAAGAGTGTCGGACGCTAGTGGCGTATTACGGATGAAGCGTCATCCACCGCCTAGTCTCTGAACCTTCCTTACACGCTTGCAAGGCTTGGCTGCTGATTGTCTACAAGAGAGTTCCAGCAATTCATCCGATTTAACGAGCGCCATGCGTTCACAAAACGCTCGTGCATTACTTCCATACCAAGACCAGCACGATTCAGAATGTCTGCCCAAGTATTAATCACATGACCCTGGCTATCCTGAATGGACTGGTTGAAGTTGAAACCATTCAGGTTGAATGCCATGGTGCTAACACCAAGAGCAGTGAACCAGATGCCTACAACAGGCCAGGCAGCAAGGAAGAAGTGCAGCGAACGGGAGTTGTTGAACGAAGCGTACTGGAAGATCAGACGACCGAAGTATCCGTGTGCAGCAACGATGTTATAGGTCTCTTCTTCTTGACCGAACTTATAACCATAGTTTTGTGACTCATTCTCAGTGGTTTCACGAACCAGTGAGGAAGTAACCAGAGAACCGTGCATAGCACTGAACAGAGAACCACCGAACACACCAGCAACTCCAAGCATATGGAAGGGGTGCATCAGGATGTTATGTTCTGCCTGGAACACAAGCATATAGTTAAAAGTACCAGAGATGCCAAGAGGCATTGCATCAGAGAAAGAACCTTGACCAAAAGGATAGACCAGGAATACTGCAGAAGCAGCAGCAACAGGTGCAGAGTATGCAACACAGATCCAAGGACGCATACCCAGACGGTATGATAGTTCCCATTCACGACCCATATAAGCATAGATGCCGATCAGAAAGTGGAAGACGACCAGTTGGAAAGGTCCTCCATTGTAGAGCCATTCATCTAGAGAAGCAGCTTCCCAGATGGGGTAAAAGTGCAGTCCAATAGCATTGGACGAAGGAACAACAGCACCAGAGATGATGTTGTTTCCATACATTAGAGAACCAGCAACGGGTTCACGGATGCCATCAATGTCTACAGGAGGTGCAGCAATAAATGCAACAATAAAGCAAATTGTTGCTGCAAGTAGTGTTGGAATCATAAGAGTTCCAAACCACCCCACATAGAGACGGTTATCGGTTGAAGTTACCCAGTTGCAAAACTGTTCCCAAGTATTTGATTGAGATTTTTGACGTGAAATTGTAGCAGTCATTTAATTAAAAGTAAGTAAATCCATCAGGGAAATGGTGGAGTACTTATTTCTCTGTCACCCTCAGACAGAGATATGAGAGACTTGATTTATACTCCCCATAGGTCTCGGTTAATGGGAGTTTATCAATGTTACGAATTATGAGAAACTCGTAACATTTGTTTACCTATTTATCATACCATTGTTTTGAAATCCTGTCAATGGGTCCAGTTGCCAAGGTGGTAGGTATAAATAAGACCCCTTAAGAATCTAAATAATTTAACCTGCTCTCCCACAATGCCAAGGGAATGGAATACTCCCATCAGGGAACCTTGGAACGCACCAATTCATAATACTCTCAAAGCAATAGATAATCACACTCAAGAGTATTTCAAGAGTGGTGATTTGTGGCACCTAGAGAAAGCAGATATGTTGAGACAATACTTAAGGGAACTTAAGGATTTCATACATAAACAAGAAGGAAGATGAAAAAGATTTTTCTTATTGGACTATTGATTATAAGACTCGTTACTAATGAAGGAGTATTTCTCAATGTCAGAAGAATCCCACCAAGAAGACAATTCCCAGAACTCATCAGATTCATCAGAAGACCAGCAAAAAAAGGCAGGAAAAAAGGTAAGTTTATTAAGTAACCTCATAGTAGCACTTTGTATTGCTACTGTTTCTTATGTTGGAGTTACATTTTTAAACTGCAACTTTTTAATTCCAGGTTCTATGGAAAGAGCAGATGCATTAGGTGGATTAAAAAATCCTCCTCCTTTGGATTGTAAAGAATCCGAAAGAAGAGGATATGATGCTTTATTTACTTTGTTTACTGCACTACTTGGACTAAAGGCAAAGATGGAAGATTAAGACTTCCACAAGTTCCCTTCTGCTTTTCTTCTTCTTGCCAGTCCTGCCTCAACATTAGAACCAGGATTTCTGTAAAGATACAAGGCATCAGGAACTTTATCCCATTCCTTGTTCTTTAAGACCCTTGTAATAGTATTGAAGTTAGAACCACCATAAAAACCTGCACCAAGATTATATGCAAAAGAAAGTAAAGCCCCTCTTTGGTTGTCATTCATCTCACTCCAGTAAGGTATTTTTTGCAGTGCAGGAAGAAACTCTCTTCTTAGTTGATAGTAAAGAAGGTCATCTGCCTCATCTTGAGTGATGGTATTCCCAATCATAAACCTAGAACCATCTTTTCTTCTGGTAGAACCCCATCCAATTGTAATAGGTAATCCACCAGTAAGAGGATCATAGTATGCTCTTAAATGACAACCTTCAAATTCTTTAATTAGTTCTACACCTGGAATTGAAAGACCATCCAGAGTTGGTTCTATCTTTTGATTGCGATATCTTCTAGCAAACTCATCAAGTATTTCTTTATGTACTGATGCCTGAAGAAATGCCCAGGCATCATTTTGATGAGGCAAACCTTTATGATTTTCAGCAGCATCAATAAATTTAATTGTCATATTTAACCTTCTTGGAAGACAGAAACATAGACTGTACCAGTTTTAGTCAGAGGAAGAACTTTATCTCTCAAATCTTGATTGTGCATTCTTACACATCCGTGAGTGGAATGTAGTGGTTGCTTTGCTGCCCAAGCACCAGGCCAACCACAAGCAGAACCTCCACCATGCATCATAATTCCACCACGACCATACTTTGCTTCTTGACCCTCAAGTTCAACAAGGTCAAAACTGTACCAACCAAATGCCATTACATCTCTAGAGTATGGGGGATTTGAGTTACGTTCATAATCTTTATAGATTGTTCCAATCTTATAAAGACCTGGAGGAGTATCAGTATTGGTGAATTTAAATTCAAAATCACTACCCTGACCTCTTGCTAATGCTGGAAGTTCCCACAAAAGTTTTCCAGTGAAATCATATGCCTTTGCAGTTTCTGAAATATCATTCACAATGATATGAGTATCACCTTGCTTAAATCCAAAGTCTTGTGGTTTCTTTTTAGGTCCAATCATTTTATTCCCCATTTAAAAAATTATTTAGACTCTATACTCATCTATCTTATCTAATATTTTATTCAAATACTTATGAGCAATTCCTTTTGGGTCCGATGTCCAAGAAACATTTTCATAATATAATTCATTTTTAATTTTTAAAATATCACACTTAATACTATCTTTAGTAAGTTGCCCTCTTGGCATAACACAAAAAAACTCTGCTCAATATTTAGAGCAGAGTTAAGTATTATTGCTTATTATATCAAACCTGTGCGGTTTCCCTGACAGTTGATTTTACGTAATTCAAAACTGCTTCTGGAGTAGTTGTAACATAAGGATCTTCTGGTGCATTGTCCCTCTTTCCAGGTTCTTCAAAGAGTTTTTCAATAACTCCATTATCTACCACAGCAGCATATCTCCAAGAACGCTGACCAAAACCAAGATTGGTCTTGGTAACGAGTTGACCCATAGAACGAGTGAAGTAAGCATTGCCATCTGGAATAAGTTTTACATTCTTGATGTTCTGATCTTGTGCCCAAGCATTCATTACAAACCCATCATTAACAGAGATGCAGTAAATATCGTCGATGCCACTACCAATAAAGTCTTCATATTTCTCTTCGAATCCAGGTAACTGATAGGCACTGCAAGTAGGAGTGAAAGCACCAGGGAGACTAAAAATGACCACACGTTTTCCATCGAAGAGTTCGGAAGAAGTACGAGTTACAAACTCACCAGATTCACGAAAGATAAATTCTACTTGAGGAACTTGATATTGTTCTTTACGCATAGTGACCTCCATCACCAAATTCCAGGAATTACTTGACCAGTTACGAGATATGCACCGACACCTGCAACGAATCCAATCATTGCAAGACGACCATTGAGTTTTTCGGCAAATTCAGTAAAACCAAAGTTTTTCATTTTTGTTCTCCTTGATAAGAATGTTTTTGTTTAAGTTCAGGGTTTGGTTGTGAAGGAACAATAGGGTTCCTTGATTTGTTTTTAATCACAATGAAAGCATCGTTTTGATAAGTCACTGTTCCAAATGGTTTTGCCCACTTAGGGTTTGCATTTGGACTAGTAGCAGTTCCTGTAACTGCTACACCACCAATTTCAACTGAGATATCATCATCTTTATCCCATCCAAGGGTTTCAAGAGCAATTGCAAATTGCCCGAGCATTCCAGCAGTGCTCACAGATTTTCTTCCTGTTCAGTAAGGATCACACAATCAGACTTAGGATATGCTACACAAAGGAGAGCAAATCCTTCTGCCATCTGATCATCGTCAAGGAAAGATTGTTCTTCATTATCAATCTCACCAGAGATTACTTTACCAGCACACGAAGAGCAAGCACCTGCCTTACAAGAATAAGGAAGATCAACACCTGCTTCCTCAGCAGCTTCAAGAATGTATTGATCTTCAGGGCATTCAATAGTAGTTTCGGTGCCGTCAGAAGATTGAAGAGTAATAGTGTAAGTCATCAGTAAGTTTCAGAAAGTTGATTTACAGAATATGCAAGCAGTACAAAGAATACAATGCTTGTTACAGTGAAAATAAGTTCGGTCATTTAGAAGACCCCGAAGAATAGATTACCAGTGACCATATAAGAAATAGCACCAGAAATAATACCGACCATAGCCCAGCGTCCATTGTATCTCTCCTTCACTTGATTAGGAGTGTCCATACCATAATTTTCGTAGTACATAGTGGGTTCTTTTGCCCACATATTTTGCTGACCACGATCATTAGTTGTTACAGTCATTTTGGATTCATTAAGAATTGTTACTTAAGTATATATGCTTAAGAGAGATTTGTCAAGGGGTTCCTTGGGGATTTGTTATCTTTCCAAGATATGGATCATAAGTCATAATGTCTCCAATATCTAAATCTGGACCATTTTGTTTCCAAAAATTCATTATACCCTCATAACTGTTCTTATGGAACATATCAATATGTTCTGGATGAATGGCAGATCCAAGATCAAGACGATAAAGAATTAAGGGAAGAGAATAAGTCTTTCCAGACTCAAAAATTAAATCTTCCGAAACTGCCCTTGGTCTAACTCCATTATCAAGTTTATACTTATCACCTCTAATGTGATTCTTAATAATTTTTTCTGCGTGATGTCTAGTAATTAAATAACAAGCAGCAGAAAAATTATTAATAAACCTGTGATGAATACGAACGTGAATATTCCCAGTACAAATTATTGCTAATTGAATACAATCCCAATCATATGGTAACTTTGAAGAAAAATCTCTCCAGGTAAAATTCCAATGTTTTGCTGTATTAAAATCTACATCATCTTCACAAATTAAAATATATGGAAGATCTGTCTCTTCATAAAAATACTTAATTGCCTTTAAATGAGATAAGACGCATCCGACTTCATTCGGAGTCATCAAATCTGGATATCTACCCTTTAAATATAAAGATACATCATCTTCTTTAGCATCATATCCAGATATTCTAGTATGATTTTCAATATTCCAATAATCAAAATGAGATTCCATATACTCACGTCTATGAGTATCTTTATCTAGATTTAACCAAAGAATATGAGGAAAACCTTTTAGTTTGCTTGCAGATTTGTTTTTATCCATCATTGAAAATACTTTACTAGTTTTTCTCTATCACCTTTAATGTAGGAAATACATTCTTTCAAATCCTCAGTCAAACTATTCCAAAGATTTGCCATTTCTTGACCTGCGATTTCTTTATTATAGTTAGTCCCTTGTAAATGTTGGATTTGATGATTGTAATCTCTGATGACTGGTCTTCCCATCAAAAAAGAGATTCCATCCATAACCAGATCCCAACCCCAACCCATTTTCATTTTTTCTGGAGTCATAATTTGCTGAAGATTTCTCTTATAAAAATCTTCAATAATATCCCTGTGGATAAACCACACCGTCTCATCAGTACAAGCAACCATTTTAATTCCAGGATCTTCAGAAACAATACCCTTAATATCTGTATTCTCTGAAGTATACCACACATTAGTCACATCTGGGGCATAAACTCCCCATTCATAAGAACTATAATATTTTCTAGCATCTTTAACTAACTGATCATAATTATCATATGCAGTGTCACCCTGAACATGCATTAAAACTTTTTTATCGTCTCTAAACAATTCTAAAGATTTTACAAATTGTGCAGTGAAATAAGACTCTTCACCAATATTAATCCATCCAGGTCTGGTATTTTCCTCATCACTATTAATAACAGTAACTTCACCAAAGATTTTTTTCAGAGAGTCTTCAGAAGCACATGTCTTTTCAAACTGATTTTTCCAGTTGAAGATAAATGGTTGAATATCAGATGTTCTAAGTTGCATAAATTGATTATGAATACTTCCATATAAGGTTTTACTTGCAAGATCTTGATACAAAACCTCTAATGATGGATTGAGTATCCTAGCATAGTTGATAATATTAGAAGTTTTTCCGATAACTGTTTTGCACTTAGATAATGTTGTAGAGTCAATCAATACTTGATCACCCAAAAGAATTCTTTGTTCTTTAGAATATCCACTAAAATGAAGACCAACATTTCCAACAGTTCTAATGTGATCAAATGAAAGAATATTATTAAAATTATATTTTTTTGAAAAATATTCTTTAATCTGATCTATAATTCCTTCTTCATCAGTACAAACAAAAATAGAATCATAAAAATTTAAATTAAACTCGTCTGAAGCAGATTGTAAAACTAATTCCAATGGAATAAAGTCTGTATGACCTGTATTTCTATTATCAGTTCCTCTATAATGAATTCCAAGAGTATTAGAATAATCAATCTTATCTTTTAATAACAACTTCTTTACTCTAGAGTTTAAAGGAATTAAATCAATATATTCTAAAAGATTTAATTCTTTATAAGTTGGCCACAATGAAAAATCAAATCCAATTTTGCTTTCATGGAAAGAATAGTTATTATCAGAAATATCAACTACTTTATTAGAATCAAACCACTCTTTGGGATTTCCATATAAAGAAAACATCTCTGAGGATATAAAAATATCCTCAGGAGAAACTCCATTCTTTTGAATTAAAAATCTAAGAGAAGTTAAAATTGTTGTATAATTTGAAAGAAATCCTCTAGGACCACCTTCTGTTAATGCAATTTTTTTCATAAAAGTTCAGAGATGGTTTTATAAAGTTTACTCACTTCACTAAAATATTCAAAAATAAAAGTTGAGTTAATTTCCATACCGTATGGAAGACTGTCAGTTTCTCTAGACCCATATGCTAAAAAAGTTTTACTTTCATCATTAATGTTTTCTTCAGTAAGAGTGAAGCAAAATGGACCAGAATTTCTACCAATAATCAAATAACAAAACTTAGAGATGTAAGAAATCTCATTCAAATCACATCCATTAGATTTAATAATATCATCACTAAAAACAATATTCTGAACTTCAGTATCAAACTTTCTGGTAGGAATAAAAGTTTTATCTGGATTGTTTCTGGCAAGTGGTCCTAAGATCTCAGACATATCACTATTATAAGTTGTTTGTCCAGAAAGAGATGGTCCATTGCAAATTAAAATCTTTTTATTCTTATCGTTCTTTAAAAACTCATCAATGTTCTCAAGGTTAAACTTAGAATAGTCAACAAAAGGATGGTAATTGTCTAGGGACTTAATTTCAAGATTAGTTCCAAACTGCTTATTAATTTCATCATAAATGAAATTAAACATTCTATGAAAACCTCTAAGAGAACACTCACCATTGTATTCATTGTCTGGAGAAAAATATCCCCCAATCCAAGTATTTACATAGAAACACTCCTCCGTTTCAAAAAACTTGGTATGTTCTTTTCCAACTAAAAGATTAACATGATGTTGATGAAGTTTTCTCGTTTCTTCAGAAACATCTTGTGGTTTAGCCCAACTCATTGGAATATTAATATACTCTAAGTCCAGGTCTGCGGTGAGAATTGCACTATTAGGGTGTGCAATATAATACTTTGAATCGATTTGAGATGTAATTTCTCTCAAAAAAGATTTGATATGAAAAATATCACCATTATGAAAATGACTAAAAAAACAAATTGATTTCATTATCAAACTCCCTTATAAAGTTTTACAGAGTCTTCTCGCAGACTTTTCTCATTTGTAATTGCATCATCGACCATAATATTAATTGCTTGTACTAACTTAGGTCTTTTTATTTTGAAGCAAATATCAATTTTTCTTTTTAATTGAGCAATCTCTTCATCTGTTGTTGCTTCTTGAATTGCATCTTCAAGCATCCAAGTTCTGATATGAAGAATAGATAGTTTTTCAACAACTTCTCCAAGATTATCAGTTGCAATGTATTCTACATCTGGAACTTCTTTACCAGAAAAAAGAACTCTATCTACAGTTTCCTTAATAACGTTTTCAATAGATTCCCCAAGTTTTTCCATCAAATTTCTCCAATAATTTTTTTAATAATTTTGATTTCTTTGTCAGAAACAAACTGACTATTACCTATGTATATCCCATTTTCATGAAGGATATCAACATTTAAAACCTCTGAAGGGCACTCCACTGAGTAGTTTACCATATATGGTTGCCTAAGTAAATTTCCTCCAACAACAGGTCTGTATTCTACAGAGTACTTATCAAAAAGACCAATTAGATTTTGTTTAATTTCTTTCGTTTTACAAATGAATGGAAAACAAAAACAACTATTACCTAAACTTGGATGAACTGGATATAGATTTTTATTTTCATATACGGCACCAAGAAACTTAAAATAGTTATCTCTTCTTATTTTGATAAACTTATCAAGTCTTTTGAGTTGAGAAAGACCTAGAACTGCTGCAAGTTCAGTATTTCTAAAGTTATATCCATCAGTCACAAAAAGGAATGATCTTTCAATTTCTGGATTTTGATTTGAATAATATTCAAATTTATCAGATACTCTTGCAAGACCATGAGACCTTTTAAGTTTCATCAGATCATACAATTCACTATCATTAGTAGAGATCATACCACCTTCAATGGTTGACATATGATGACCAAAATAAAAACTAAAAGTTGCACCCAAACTTTTTGAACCCACTTTAGATCCATCATAAGAAGTGCATCCATGAGATTCACAAACATCATCTAGAATAATTGCATCTGGAAAGATCTCTTGATACTTATCATTGTCGGCAGGAATGCCTAACAGATGTGTAACAAATATCATTTTAATATCTGGATGTTTCTCAGATATTCTCCTCAGATTATCAATATCAAAACTATAATTTTGAAGATTAATATCACAAAAAATTGGAGTAAGACCTAACTGGAAAATAGGATTGATGTTTGTAACCCATGTACAAGCAGGAAGAACTACCTTATCTCCTGGTTGCAATCCATATTTTTCCATTACAGAAGCAACTAAAAGAAAATTAGCAGTGCTTCCAGAAGTTACAAATAGAGAGTGTTTAGATCCAATCCACTCAGACCAAGAATTTTCAAATTCTTGAACTTTTTTACCTTGAGTAAACTTATCTGATGATAGTACAAACTTTGCAAGTTTTACTCTATCTAAAAAAGACAGAGTATTTTTCATTAGTGGCCACTTATACTCTGACATAATTCTCCCTATTTTGTAAAAACCAATCAATAGTAATTTTTAATCCATCTTCTAATGATGTCTTTGCTTTCCACCCAAGGGAATCCATTTTAGAAGTGTCTAATGCTCTTCTAGGAGTTCCATTTGGTTTAGTAGTATCCCAAATTATATTACCTTTATATCCAACAAGATCTGCAACAAGTTTGGAAAGTTCTTTAATACTCACTTCTCTTTGTGGTCCAATATTAATAATCTCAGGATCATTATAATTATTCATAAGAAATACAAGACCATCTGCAAGATCATCAGAAAATAAAAATTCTCTAGTTGGACTTCCATCACCGAAACAAACTACCTCTGGGAGATTATTTTCCTTGGCATGAATAAACTTATTAATGAAACTTGGAATCACATGACACTCTTCAATAATAAAATTATCATTAATGCCATAAAGATTATTTGGCATTACAGAAACAGTTTGAAATCCATACTGTTCCGTATACTTCTTGCACATCAAATACCCAGAAATCTTTGCGAGAGAATATGCAATGTTTGTTTCTTCAAGTGGTCCAGTCATCAAATATTCTTCCTTAATAGGAACTGGAGCAAGTTTTGGGTAAATGCAAGCAGAACCTAAGAATAGCAATTTCTTGCATCCATTTCTATATGCAGCATCAATTACATTAGTTTGTATTTGAAGATTCTCTCTAATAAAGTCTGCAGGGTTTTCTTTATTATACCCAATTCCACCTACTTTAGCTGCAGCAAGAAAGACATAATCAGGTCTTTGCTCTTCAAAGAATTGATCTACCTGTTGTTGATCAGTAAGATTTAATGAAGATTTTCTTACCCCAAGAACATTAGTATAACCAAGTTCTTTTAATTTTCTAGTTACAGATGATCCAACTAATCCTCTATGACCAGCAACAAAAATTTTAGAATCACTGTCCATGAATACACATATCCTCAACTAATTGTTTAAATGAAATCTTAGGTTCCCAACCTAGTTTTTCTTTTGCCTTAGTGGCATCACCTAATAAAGTTTCTACTTCAGCAGGTCTAAAGTATTTAGGACTAACTCTGATGACCACATTACCACTATACTCATCAATACCAACCTCGTCTAGACCTTCTCCTTCCCACCTAATTCTCATTCCAAAGTATGGTGCTGCTTCTTCAACAAACTCTCTAACCGAATACTGAACTCCAGTAGCAATTACAAAATCATCAGGTTCATCTTGCTGAAGCATCATCCACATTGCCTCTACAAAGTCTTTAGCATGTCCCCAATCTCTCTTTGCATTTAAATTACCGAGATAAAGACAATCTTGAATTCCAGAAGTTATCCTGGAAAGACCTATTGTAATCTTCCTGGTAACAAATGTCTCACCTCTGCGAGGAGACTCATGATTAAAAAGAATCCCCGTGCAAGCATAAAGTCCATATGATTCACGATAATTTTTGGTAATCCAATACCCATAAACTTTTGCACAACCATAAGGTGATCGTGGATAAAATGGAGTTGTTTCTTTTTGTGGAATTTCTTGAACCTTGCCAAACATTTCAGAAGTAGATGCTTGATAGATTCTAGTTTTCTTCTCCATTCCTAAAAGACGAACTGCCTCAAGAATACGAAGAGTTCCTAATCCATCAACCATACCAGTATATTCTGGCATCTCAAAAGACACTTTAACGTGACTCTGAGCACCGAGATTATAAATCTCATCAGGTTGAACTTGCTGAATAACTCTTACAAGATTGGTAGAATCAGTAAGGTCGCCGTAATGGAGAGTAATAGAATTATAAATGTGGTCAATACGATCAGTATTAATAAGGGATGCCCTTCGAACAATGCCATGAACTTCATAACCCTTTTCAAGTAATAATTCTGCGAGATACGACCCATCTTGACCTGTGATTCCTGTAATTAATGCTATTTTCATAAATCAAACCCTTTGATAATCATCTTCTAATCTTACAATATCATCTTCAATACATGAAGAACCTTGTTGAATTTCTATGATTAAAATTCCACTGTCACCACCTTCAATTCTATGAATTGATTCTAAAGGAATATAAACATAATCTCCAACTGTAATTGACCTAACAACACCGTCTAAAGTTAAAGTTCCATTTCCATCAACAACAATCCAATGCTCAGATCTTTTTAAATGATATTGCAAAGATATTTTCTGATGAGAAGAAACAAATAATCGTTTTACTTTATATGTTTTATCTGCATCGTAAATATTTTGATACCATCCCCACGGACGATAAACTAATTCCATAAAATACTCTATTTTTCGTTATTATGAATAATCATTATACCAATAATCGGTGTCATAATCAAGAGGTATGACAACAAAAATAAAGTAACTGGATTATTTAGAATGAATTTAACTACCCCCACCATTTAAAAATTTCTCCAAAGGATCTCTGCCAGTTTTAACAATCTCACAAGCTCTTTTATAAAACATATTATTGGTATTACCAGATTTTTCAAAAGTTTCCTTTATCTTAATCCAGTTATTGAGGGTATGATTGTCCATTTAAAAATGGCAAATGATTTACTATTTACCATCGGTATCAATCTATACTCTTATTTGATTTCAAATTCTAACTTTCTAACTTTACGGTTTCTTCTTTCTTCTTGATATGCCAAGTCTTCTCGACTGAAAGAAGACTTTGGAGATTTAATTTGATTTGTTGTAATGAGTTCTACTAAACTTAAGTCCAAGGCAGTAATAGTTTCACCTTTGACTGTAGTTAAATTATCGCATCCACAACATCTAGTCTTTGATTGATGTGATTCAAGTATCACATTGCAATTCTTGCATCTGATTTTTAACATTTTTCTGCATAATATTTGGTTTTATTTATGAATGGCGGGTGAGGGAATTGAACCCTCTCCTGAATCTTATGAGACTTCTGTGCTACCTTTACACTCACCCACGGAAAAGGAGGCAGTTGCCTCCAATATTTATCAGAACTTAAAGGTTGTCTGAATTACACCACCCCAGTTAGAGGAATTGTTAGCAAGACGCTGGTTGTCACTACCATAAATGATAGCAGGAGTGACGCTGATGTTATCAGACACTTGATACTTGTAGAAAATCTCAAGGAGAGTGGACTTCTCAAGGTTCTCACCAGTAGGAGCCTGACCAACAGCAACACCAGCAGTGTTACCCTTAGCAAATACATCTGCCCACTGAAGACCTGCCATCCAAGATTGACTGTTGGTAGCAGCACTTTGAGTACCACTTACAGTATTCCAACCATAACCTGCTGAGATTGAAGGTGCCCAACCAGACTGCTTAGGTTGCCAATAAGCATTCAGAGCATAACCGTTAGAGGTTTGACCAGGAACCAGAGTACCAGAAGTACCATTCAGACCGTTATAGGTACGAACACGAGTGCCTTCAGTACCATAACGATATCCGAATGCAGCACCCCAGTTAGTACCACGATAACCAACTTGTGCCAGAGTGTTTAGAGCACCAGATCGATCAAACTCACCACGGGTGCTATCTTGACCTGCTTGTGCTACGTAGTTCACACCAGCAACAAGACCTTTCTTGCCATACTGAATGCCAAAACCAGAACCAGTTGCCTTGTTATAAACACCAGGAGCACCTGCTACTTGGAAGAAGTCAAGGATCTTGGATTCATATGCTGAAGGAACCCAAGCAATCTCAGTGTTACGAACCAGAGCACCAGCAGTCAGTGTTGCTTTGTTATTGAAAGCAGGGAATGAATAATACAGACGATCGATAACTACGTTGTTACCAACTTCACTGGTAGTGTTGTCTGCCTTATCCAGTTTGAAGATTGAAGAACTGGAACCGAAAGGATCACCACTGAAGTTAGATGAACGTAGACGAGTACGAAGCAAATCTTTACCAGTGAATGAAGTATCCAGGTTCAGACGCAGATCATAATTGAATGCAGTATGAGTTACATCACCACCTTTGGTTTGATAGTCATCAACCCCACCAAGAACGAAGTTTGCTTCACCCCGCAGTTTAGTAGTGGTAGAGAACTGAGTTGCTTCCAGTTCACCGACTTGTGCTTCCAGTTTATCTACACGACCACGAAGAACAGCAAGTTCTTTAGCAAACTCATTGGTAAGACGCTTGAGTTCATCGGTTACTTCAGTCACACGATCCAGACAAGCATTCAGAAGTGCTGCTGCCTCATAACGAGTCAGTGCATTTCCACCAGCAAAAGTTCCGTTGGGATAACCAGCAACGCAACCATAACGTTCTACCAGTTGCGAAAGTGCCTGATATGCCCAATCGGTAGGACGGACATCAGAGAATTGAGTGACACTTGTAACCTGCTCATTGGAAGAATATTGGGTTACTCCTTTCATATTAAGATCTGCAGCAAACGCAGAAGGAGTAACGATCCCCAGAGCAACAGGTGCAAGCATCAGTTGTTTGAAAAATTTCATATAGTTTGTTAAGAATTACAACTACAAGGTTTATTTATAATTCCCAGATGTTTCTGGGGAAGCGGGTAACGGGATTCGAACCCGTGACTACAACTTGGAAGGATGGTATGTTACCACTACACCATACCCGCATATGTAAGGGAGTTATAATACTCCCTACTATTCAGTTGTCAAGTATGTATATTATACCCTAGTATAGCATACATTGGCAACCCCTTGTCCAGGAGATGCAATTTTACTAAATGCTCCATAGGACAAGTCAAGTGACCTACCAGCAACAAAGGGTCCTCTATCATTTACCTTTACGATAACAGACCGACCATTTGATTGGTTTGTAACTCTTAATCTAGTTCCAAAGGGAAGGAATTTATGGGCAGTTGACAACCCATATGCATTGTATCTTTCACCATTGGCAGTAGTTTGTCCGTGATATCCATCACCTACTCCATAATGTGATGCAAGGGAACATCCGCTTGCTGCTTTTGCCGTTAAGGGTGCCAATCCTACGAGACCAAAAGCTAAAATTGAAATTGTTTTAAAAAGCATTAAAATTAATTGAACTCTACATCCCAATAGAAGGGGGGTACACCACTCCTCTCGGAGGGCACCTTCCTGGGCTCTAATTTCATAATCAAAGACTCATTCTAAAAATCATTATGAGTGATTATTTAGCAATTCTAAAGAATGTCTGAAATATACTCTAGTGAAACTACTTCAAGTTGTTTATCAACAACCCACTCTCGAATCTCCAGGTACAATGCAGTTGCATCTTTAGAGTTACCATTCAAACACAATTCGTGCATTCTGTCAATCCGACGATCAACTTCATTCTTACATAAATCTTTCAATTCAAGTTGATTCATAATAATCTTTTCGGAAGTACCTTGAAAGGATGTTGCTATTATAGTACTTTGGAACACCACTGTCAAGGGATTCAGTTAAGACATTATTTAAAAATAATTGTCTAGTCTCTTCGTAATTAGTCTTTCCAACTGTTTTATGAAGAGAAAGAATTGTTCTTTTGAATTTTTCTTTACCTAATTTCTTGATATCTTCTTTTAACTCTGGACAGGATCCATAGTATTTTTTCCAATCACTTTCCTGTTTAACTTTTCGAGACTTACCCTTTGGTTTTCTAAAAGACCAAAAATACTTTCTTCCCAAGTAGCTCCTAGAAGTCTCGTCACATTCAATAAGATAAACAAAACCAAAGTAGTCCAATATGTCAGGTGAATCAAACACCTTTCCTTGATATATCCAAGGGTTCTCATAGGTCATAAAGCCTTTAATAATTAAGCCTTATTTATCCTTCATCCCTGACAGAGTGAGTCTAAGTGCATTCTGGATCTTTGTCAACCCATACTCCTCTGATGCCCATAATTCCTCCAGGACACTCATAGTAAATTGCATCCTTCACGATGATTCTTTGGGTGTCGGAGAACCTTGGGGACTTTAATCCCTCCAGGATGGTCTTGTTGGTCATCCTAGGAGGCAATGAGGACTCCCATCTCTCATACTCCTTGATGGCATTATCAACTTCTCTTTCTACCCGATAATCTAATAACTTAGGAGTGTTGATAATTAGGTCATTAACTTTTCCAGATATAATTCCACGTTTCAGTAGTTCTTTTTGTATTGCATCAATTAATAACCATATATTTTTTTCTGGTATATCAAACTTACTCGACAGTAATCCAACAATGAAAAAAAGGACTATACCAATAATGGCATAATCCTTTGCAGATGTTCTTACTTTTCCAAAATGGAAATTGAATTTCACTTGGTTGCTTGATAGGAACGAACCTTAGATTCACCAGTCTTCTTATCTGGTGCCACCATATGTGTTTTAATCTTCATTGAAGTTGGTTTGTTCTTCTTCTCTGCCTCAAATGACTTATGTACTTTGGCAGCATCATCATACATATGAACCTTTGAAGCACCGTGCTTCTTAGCAATAGCACTTGCTACTTTCACTTTCTTATCACCAATGTCACTACCCTTCATACCACCAGTGTAGTGAATATTTTTCTTATCTACATTCACCCCGTGCTTCTTCAGATGCCCTTGGAATTCACTTGGTTTATCGAACTTAGAACGAGCAGTAATCAAGTGAACGTTTTGTCCTCTTGCCTGCTTTCTCTTAATGTCCTTAATTACTTTCTTATTAGGACTAGCAGTTTGAGAGAACTTTTTAGCACTTTGGAACTCACTGAAATCATATGAATGACCCTTTTCAAGTTTGTGAGTGTTGAACTCTTGATTGCTCAAACTCTTAACTCTCTTTCCTGACTGGTCTTTTACGTGGACCTGAACATTTGGTTTGCCTTTTTTGCCGTGACTGAAAAGAGTTTCATCAACATCATATGCGTGAACAGTCTTTTTTGGTCTAGTTCCTCTTGCTTTTTCTAAAAGGTATTCTTCGTTATGCTGCTTTTTCTTATATTGCTTCCAAGCAGTTGCATATGCAATGGATCTTTCTTTATCAGTTAATCCATCTTTACTGTATCCTTTTTTAATATGCTTCACCATTCTTTCAAATTTTGCTCCAGGAGGTGCCTTCTCAATGAGTTCTACCTCTTCAGGAACACAATTTGGAACTTCTTTTCCACCCTTCATTTTGGTTGGAGGATTGCCAAGTTTCTTGCCAGTCCAACACTTGGAAGCACCAACATTCTTTCTAGCTTGTTTGATTCCTTCTTCAATATTAAGAGTCTTGGGGTATCCTTTTTCTCCTGGTTTAGCAGGTCTTTCTCCACGTTTTCTTTTTGCGTGAATATTATCCCACAATCCTCTCTTTGCTTCATCGAGCATAAATCTCATTCTATCTCTAGAGATTTCAATATCTTCTTTTCTATGCATAGTTTCCCAATAAGAATTCCATCTTTCCTTATCTGCCTTTGCTTGCTCTGGAGATGATGGAGTGAATTTAGATGCTTTATTTCTAGTTCCTTGTCCAAGTGGAACTCTCTTCTTTGGACCTCTTGATGCTGCTCTAGCAGCCATACTTTGAATTTCAGGATCAGAACCTGTTCTCTTCTTCTCACCAATTTTTTTAGTCACAGGATCCCAGTGTGCTTCACCCAGTTCAACTTCTTCTTTCTTAACGGTTTTCAAGAATGATGGAAGTTGAGGTCCTGATTTTTTTGCTCTTTCCTTTCTTCTACGAGCAATTTCAGCATCTGCTCTAGATGCAAATTCTTTTTGTCCAGCAACATCTGGATGTTCTGATGCAATGCCTTCGGATAATTTTCTAAATCTGGACATATTAATGACTAGGTTTTTAGTTATTTATAAAAAAAGAGGGTCCGAAGACCCTCCTAGTCAGAGTTGAAAACCTGCAAAGGTGTCCTTTTTAACGTCTTGCTTAATTCCTCCAACCACATAACTTTCAACTTCTGTTTCCTGGGGAGCAACTTGAAGACCTTTTGATGAGATCCAGTGTTCTGTCCAGGGGAGGGGATTATTCTTGGCAGGGATATCATAGATAGGTTTAATTCCAATAGATTTCATACGACGATTTGCAATCCACTCAACATAGTTGTTGAGGAGTTTATCATTCAGACCAATCATAGAACCATCTTTAAAAAGATATTGTGCCCACGATTTTTCCTGATCAACGCAATTTTTAAATGCACTGATCACCCAATCTTGTTCTTCCCTAGCAATTTGCTGCATTTCTGGATCATCCCCCTCACTCCACTTGTTGAGGATGTTTTGAGTAATGACAAGATGCTGGTTTTCGTCTCTGGCGATAAGAGAGATAATTTTAGCGGATCCTTCCATAAGCTTGAGTTCACCAAACGCAAACGAGCAAGCGAACGAGACATAGAACCTGATACCTTCGAGAATATTGACATTTGCGATTGCTCGGTAAAGTTTTCTTTTGAGTTCGATTCTTTCTTCTCTAGCATATCCAGCACCCTCTTGTGCATATAACCAATCATTAGAGGAACCATATCTTTGAGCAGAATTAACAAAATCATCATAAGATTCTGTCACTGAAGATGCTCTTTCAAGAATCCTTTCATTAGTTAAGATAGTATCAAATACTTCTGAAGGATCAGAGTACACATTCTTAATGATGTAAGTATAAGATCTAGAATGAATCATCTCCATAAATTCCCATACTGTCATACAAGCTTCCAATTCAGGAAGAGAACAATATGGAATAAATGCCATTCCAGGACCACGACCTTGAACAGAATCAAGGAGAATCTGATACTTCAGGTTCGAAGTAAAGATATGCTTTTGTTCTGGACGAAGAGTTTGATAATCTGCACGATCTTTCTGGAGGGAGACCTCCTCAGGTCTCCAGAAATATCCCAGTTGCTGTTGAGTGAGTTTATCAAAGATAGGATACTTGTATTGATCATATCTTTGAACCCCAAGGGGATTTCCAAAAAACATTGGTTGCTTTTTGGAATCCACTTGAGAAGTATTAAAAACGGTCATTCCCATAATAGGTTCTTCTGATTTTACTCTAAATTTTGCAACTTTCACAATCTTCTTCTCCTGGTGAACTTAAGATATCTTGAATTAAATCGTCGATACTTTGAGATGGTTCTTTAATCTCATCAGTTTTATTATCATAAGTATTTTGATAATAAGAAGTCTTCCATCCATACTTATATGTTGTCAAGAAGTCTTGTGCCATAACACTAACAGGAACTTCGTTATCTGGATAGTTTTCTGGATTATAACTCCAGTTTCCAGAGATTGCCTGATCAAAGAACTTTTGCATCAGAGCAACAACATTAATATAACCACGATTAGACTCCATATCCCACAATAAAGTATAATTTCCTTTAAGAGTTTGATATTGAGGGACAATCTGCTTAAGAGGTCCTTTTTTGGACTTCTTAACGGACAAGAATCCCCTAGGAGGCTCGATGCCATTGGTGGCATTTGACACAACGGAACTGCTCTCCGATGGCATTTGTGCGGACAGTGTGCTATGTCGTAATCCATATGCTTGAATATCGGAACGTAAAGTTTCCCAATCATGCCCCAGTGGAATAGAAGAAATTTCATCTACATCTCTCTTGTATGTATCAATCGGCAAAATTCCATCAGAATATTTTGTTCTACCAAAGTATTCACAATGTCCTTTTTCTTTAGCAAGTTGATTAGATGCTTTCAAAAGATAATATTGGAATGATTCAGAGAGACCATGAACTGCATCCCATGCCTCTTGGGAATCATAATTGAATCCAAGTTTTGCCAAATAGTGGGCAAGACCAATAAATCCAATTCCAAGGGAACGACGTGCCTTTGTAGCAATCTCTGCTGCTTTCACTGGATAATCCTGATAGTCAATCAACTCATCTAGACCACGGACAGAAAGGTCACAAAGTTCCTCAAGTTCCTCATCAGACTTTACTTTACCGACATTGATTGCCGAAAGAATACAAAGTGCGATTTCACCCATCTCATCATCAATATGCTGAAGAGGATCTGTAGGCAGAGTAATTTCTTGACAAAGGTTAGACATATTAACCTTGTCCTTAAAGGAAGAGTGAGAGTTGCAATGATCAATATTCATAATGTAAATACGACCAGTCTCTGCACGTTCCTTCAGAAGGTCCAGAATGAGTTCTTGAGCTCGGACAGTCTTTCTTGGAATAGATGTATCTCGTTCATAAGATACATATAACTCGTCAAATCTATCAGTGCCAAAAGCATCATAAAGACCAGGAACGTCGTGTGGAGAGAAGAGTGAGATTTCTCCATCCTGAATGAATCGTTCATAGAAGAGTTTGCTTGTTTGAATAGAGTAATCTAATTTACGAACACGATTATCTTCAGTTCCCTTATTGTTTTTCAGAACAATAATGTCTTCTATTTCTTGGTGCCAGATTGGGAAGTGGACTGTCGCGGATCCACCTCGTATGCCATTCTGCGTGCAACATCTGACAGTTGCTTCAAACTTCTTGAGAAATGGTACAACACCCGTGTGTTGAACTTCTCCCCCTCTGATTTTGCTGTTGATGCCACGGATCCTACCAGCGTTGATGCCGATTCCCGCCCTCTGTGCAACGTATCGACCAATAGCCATATCACTGCTAAAGATAGAATCGAGGGTGTCATCAACATCAACAAGAACACAACTAGCAAATTGTCGAAGTGGCGTTCTAACTCCTGCCATGATGGGAGTTGGGATGTTGATTTTGTGTCTGGAGATTGCGTCATAATATCTCTTCACATAGGAAAGACGTGTTTCTTTTGGATACTCTGCAAAGATAGTCAAAGCAATCATCATATACATGAACTGTGGAGTTTCATATACCTTTCCACTGCTTCTATCTTGAACAAGATATTTATCGACAACCTGACGAAGACCAGCATAAGTGAAAAGCATATCACGTTCGTGGTCAATAAAAGAATTTGCTGTGTCAATTTCTTCTTTGGAATACTTGACAAAGATTTCACTATCGTAAATGTCTTTCTCAACACAAGTATAAATGTGCTGTTCTAGATGAGGGAATTCTTTAATTCCACCATAGAGACTCTTCCTCAATGAGAATAGGAGGAGTCTTGCTGCAACGAATTGATAATTAGGATGATCTAAATCAATCAAATCACTTGCACTACGGATTAGGATTTCTTGAATCTCTGCTGTAGTAATTCCATCATAGAACTGAATTCCAGAAGTCATTTCTACTTGACTTGCAGAGACCCCAGCAAGTCCTTTACATGCTTCTTCAACCATCAAATGCATTTTATCTAGATCGAGAGGTTCAATAGATCCATCTCTTTTATTAACTTTTAATCCGTTGCTCATACTCGTTTCCAACCAATAAGTTTTGCTTTTGCTTCTAATCCTTGATAAGTATTTGATTTTAACATGGACTGAACGTTAAGTCCAGATAAAACCATGTCATTAATGTCTTTTTGTTGTATTTCACTTGGCCAAATAACTATGGGAAGTTTTGATTCAATTGCATTATTCATCTTATCCACAATTTGCTTGTTTCTTTTTTCATTGTCATAAACAACTACAAAATCAACATCATAGTTAGATATTAAAAACATATGGTCAATATCAGAACCAACCATGGCAATTGAGTTTTCAATGAACATACTATCGAAGGGACCTTCAACAATATAAACTGTTTTGTCCCAATCAACATTATCTAGTCCATAAATTTTTGGATGAGAATCATTTAAAATGATTGTAATGTATTTAACCTTTGAATTTTTCTTTAAACTTCTTCCCTGAAATCCAAAAATTTCCCCCTTATTAATTAGTGGAATGATGATTCTAGGTTCATCATTTTCTATGGAAGTGAAAGTTTGTTTTTGGGAATTAGTCCACTCTTTAAAATTTTCGCAATAATATAATTCAGAAAAATATTTTTCTGGAATTTTACGATTTTTAAGATATACTTTAGATGGATGATCTTCATCAAGTTCTTTTATGCTAGGAAGATCAAAAGACTTTTTTGAAAATGTTGGTTTCTTAAAATCAAACTTTGGTTCTGGAGTGTTTGAATTTTTACCAGTCAATCCATTCTTATATCTTTCCATCACATACTGATCATAAAGAACATTATCCATGTCCTTTAGGAAGTTTGTGAAAGACCTAGATACACCACAATTATGACACTTATAATTGTGGTCATTCTTTGATTGGTAGATGTATCCCCTTGCTTTGTTCTTATACCTTTGAGAGTCTCCACAATAGGGACATCTAAAATTATAAAGATTATTTTTTACCTGTTTAAATTTTTGAAGTCTTGAACAAACCAAACCAATGTATTTGACATCAATAAAAGACATTACAAAGTGGCAATAATGTCCAGTCTAACGGATTCCTACTTGGTAGTCAAGCTTCCCCCATTGATTTGATGATGCTGCTGCATTTCTGAAGGTGTCCACCAACCAGATGCAAGAGTTGAAAACGCTGTAGTTAAAACTGCTAGAAGAACTCCACATCCAACAGTCATCCACTTAATCTTACCTATTTCCTTCACTTCTGTTTCTATCTTATCAATCCTTTCAGATACTGCTTCGTGTTGATCTTTATTCTCAAGTTTTAATTCTTCGACCAATCTACCAATATAATCATCTGCTTTATGGCACTGATCGATTCTTTCATCATGAACAGCAAGCATCTTGCTGATGTTCTGACTTGTCTTGCCCATGATTTGTATTGCTTCATCAATCTTTCTCATCATAACTTCATAAGATGAAAGTCTTTCTTCAAGCACGGCAATTTTAGTGTCGGCAGAAGTATTTTGGTTAAACATCTTACTTGGATCGTCTTTGAACTCTTGCTAAATTCTTAAAAAATGGGTTCCAAGTTCTAGTTTTTCTTTTTCTCAAATCAACTGGTGGATTTCCAGGATCTGCTTCTGGCGTTCCTGCAATCTTACCAGTACCAAGGTTCATTGTTGGCACCTCTTCATTCAGGTTTCCCCTAATGATATTTATTAATCCGTCTAATTTACTTCTTTCCATTTAAATTGAATTTAAAATATCTAAACATTTATCATCTACAGGAATTTGATCTAAAAATGATTTTGGATATTCTGGAATTCGATTCAAAAAAACTAAAAAAGTTTTAATAGAAGACCACAGTTCCTTCTCCAGTTTATAAAAAAGAAGAGGAACTGCGGCTTCATTAAAAATATTAAATATTATAATAAAATGATTGATCAGAAGATCAACTTTTAATTCTCCACCCTTTACATATTTGCGAAGTAATTTTTTAATATATTTGAATCTACTCAAATCTTCAAAAAAATCATCTTTAGTTACTGCTTGAGGATTGTCATAATATTTAATAGCAAATAAGATATAATTATCCTCGTTCAACTCATCAAATTTCATAAACTATTAGCTAACTGTAAGTGTTGCTGAATCTGAAGTCTTGGATGCCCCACCAGCAGCAGTAATAGAAACTCTATACAGGTATCCATTATTAGCAGAATTGGTATTTGCAATACTTACAGAGGAACTGGTTGCTCCACCAATGTTGGCAAATGTAGTTCCACCAGCAGTGGTAGATTTCTGCCACTGATAAGACAGTGCAGCAGAAGGTGTAGCAGCAGCAGTTACACTAAATGTAACAGTGGTTCCAACTCCAACTGATGCGGATTGAGGTTGAACACTAATGGTGATAAATCTATCAGGAAGTACATTATCATCATTTGCATCACCAGTTGCAGTATAAGTACCAGGATCAAGAGTGCTGATACCAGACATTGCCACAAATGTTTCCGATTTAACTCTCAGATTTCCATGCATGTCAGTGTAAGTGTGAACTCCAACCCATCCAGCATGTGTCACAGCATATTGTGATCCAATTGCTGCATTTGCTGCTGCTTCATACTCATCAACACCATAAATGGCATTTGACAGTCCAGAAGAACCTGTTGGAGTCAAATCATAATTGCTATCATGAAGTAAATAAATTGGTTGCTGTGACATTGTATACGCAGCACCAACAATACCAGTGGTCAAAAATTGTGTAGATGCTATTGAGATCACTGTCTCTGAAGTGATGCCACTAACAACTGCTTGACCTAGTGTTGCTCCAGCTCCAATGCTAATAACAGTGTTTGTTGAAATTCCTGCAGATCTGAATGAGGTTCCAGTTCCAGTAATTGTCTTATTTGCATAATCTACAGTTACTGTTCCAGGTGAGTAAATGCTATCTGCTTTTCCCCAAAGAGCCATTTGTTTTTCCTGATAATTTTTCTTCTTAAGTTATTTATAAAAAAGGGGGAATCAATATTCCCCCCAAGATTCTAGTTCCGTTTATTAAATCAGCAACCTTTCATCAAGGCAGTTCTGACTGTTGCGGCAATAACATTATCAACATCGTTGTCGGTCTTCTCAACATACTTATCGAGTAGATCGCATACAAGTTTTTTTGTATGGCAGCTATTAAGTGCTGCAAAGATAACTGGTTTTACTAGTTCTACGATAACTCCCATAGTAACCTCCTAAGATACAAAGTATATATAATCAACCAAAAATATTGTATCTATTTTCAAGATAAGCAATTACAGACTCATTAGTTTGTCCTGACTGAGCCTTTGCTTTTGCTAATTGAACATCTGCTAATTCTTTACGAATCTGCATCTGTGCTGTTCTCTTTTTAGCAGAAGAATCTACAGTTTGAGTTTCTGCATCTCCCCTTGGGGCAATTTCAGAATTTGCTTCATCTAGATAGAATCTATACATATCTTCCCAAGTATATTCAGAAAGATCATAACCCTCTTCGAGAAGTTCTTCTACCCACAATTGAACTTCTTCTGGAATAGATGGTTTGGTATCAATTCTATTCGATCCCTTCATTACATCAATTTTTTCACTCTTTTTTGATCTACTTTGGAGTTCTCTTTCCTCCTTCATCTTCATTGCCTTTTTGATGGCACGATCTTTTACACCAGCATATTCATCTGTCTCATCTTCTACTTCTCCATCACCATCATAGTCCTTAGACTTCTTACCAGACTTCTTGGTATATTTGTGCTCTTGGTCTTCTCCAGCCTTTTCTGACTCTTCTTCCTTACCTTCCTTATGCTTCTTCTCACCTTTTTCTTCCTTTTCCTTTTCTTCAGAAAGAGTATAAGGATCTTGAATATTAAAGAATGGTTCTCTAATTTCTTTAAAAGAATCTGCCCAAATGTTAGTCATCTGTTTTTTTCTACTTTCCTTTATTTATTCGTTATTCTACTTCACATACATCCTTTATCCAGGACTTGAACATTATTCCATCATCGGTAACGCAAATTAAATGATTTGTTCCAGAACGGATAATATTTCCACGCAATCCAGTATTGCAATTTTCAACTAAAGAACCAACTTTAAATATTCTTTTTGTTACATAATTTTCACGAAGACCTTTCCAATCTAAATCTGGAGAGATTTCCCAAAGATTATAATCTTCTTTAATATTCATAGACTCTCTTAAGTCCATAAAGAGTTGCTTAATTACAGACTCATCAACTTTTGATGGCATAGTTTTTTTAAATGCTAGATAGTCTCCTTCTGCTGCTGCTTGTCTTGCCACAGAAGAAAGACCAGATTCTGCATCAGAATCTTTAGGTCCAGATGAAACTACATTGATTGACTCATATTGATATGCTTGACCGTTTGCCTTTGCAGTTAAACTATCAAGTTCAGCAACTCGTTCTTCACCACATACAACATTTGCAGAAGTATATCCCTCTTGGTTCAAGAAAGTTAAGGCATCAAAAACAGTTTTAAACTCATCACTATCAATAATTCTGTCAGCATAGTCAGGAAACATTTCTTTCATATACTGAATTTTCAATTCAGGTTCCAAAGGATTTCTCTTTTTATCTTGAGTTCTGCTCGGGAAGATATAGAAATTTCCTCCAGAAGATGCTTGACGCATTGCTTTGAATAAATTTTCGTGTCCTTTAGTTGGAGGATTAAACTTACCAAAGGCAACTGTTACAATATCATCTCTTACGTTTTGTGCTACCTGCTGACCATATCCAGCAGATGCTGCTGATGCTGCTGATACTCCAGAAGATGTCCTTTGAGATGCTGATTGTGGTGTCTTTCCTAATCTAACCTTTCCACCTTTATACACAGATGGAGACTTTCCTGAAATGTTTGCTGGTTCTTGTCTCTGCTGATCATCCTTTTCCTTTTTCTGAGATGCCTTTCCACTGAAAACTTTGAGTTGCCCCTTTACAGTTTTTGCAACTAACTTTCCTTTGGCATCAAACCAATCCCCGTGACCATCCCCCACAAGACCCATCCTCTTTGCTTGTGAAGAGGCTTGAGTTTCTACTGCTTCTTTGATAAAGGATAAGAATGTTTTCATTTATTGATTTGAGAATATATAAAGTCTTGATTATCAAGAATATAGTTGAGACCTGATTTTTTCAATTGTAAGTATTTATCTTTCTTATCTTTTGGATCTTTATTAGATTCCATAAATGCAATAAAAAATCTAGAAAAATTTTCTATGGTTTTTCTTTTAAGTTGTTTGATTCTTACCTTTGTTTTATATATTGAGATAAGTTCTAAGAATAATTCTTTCATATAATACTAATGTCCCTATCAAGATCTTCCATAGATGAAGATAATCCCTTTGTATAAAGTCCATAGGAAAAGTTATATTTTCCAGATCCCTTTGGTTGCACTCTAACTCTTATAAATGTCTCTTCTGGATGAAACAACTTAATTCTGTTTGAAATATTTAAAGGATCTTCTTTACCAAACCAAAATAAACCCTTTCCTCCAATCTGAATATAATGAGAACCTTTGCTAGTATAATAGTCTGCTATGTCACCACGACCACATTTAATTTTTAGTTCAGATAATGCCTCAAGATCTTGTTTCCCCCTTTTATCCCTTGGAATCCTAGTAATATTTCTCATTGGACTTGGACTACTTTCCTCTAGATATAATGGATAATACTTATCATTATCCAAATACCATTCTTTATTTACTTTGTCTGTAATTCTATATTTCCTAGCAATATTTCTCATCATTTCTTTTGATGTATTTTCATCATCAAGTTCATTGGATTCTGTCAATATCCAAGGTGATGGTTTTTTACTATTATCGAATTTCAAAGTTCCAGATCCAAATGCAGATGATAGATCTAATTTAACTTCTAAACCAGAAGTTCCAAATTGATTTTCAACTGTTATATCTTGACCTGGAATTTGTTCAACATCATTTATATCATTTGCAATTTTTCCAGCAAGTTTCAATTCTCGAAAAATTTTTCTCTCATAGAGTTGCCCCTTATTAAATCCCATAAAAAATCCCGTTTCCTTTATTTAGAAACGGGATCTCATCAAATATCTCCTTCTTCTCGGTGCTCACTGTAGAACACATCAAATGCACCTTCTGGATATCTCTTCATCAGTTTATCCATATTAGTTTGAATAACTTCATCAAAAGAAACTTCAAGGGCAATACAAGCTTGAGCAACATACCAAAGAGTATCACCAAGTTCTTTAATCAGATGAGTCCGAGTTTCATCATTCCAAGATTTACCTTGGAATACCATTTTCTTTACAATCTCCATAAATTCTCCACCTTCTGCATTGATACCAACAGCAGCAGTAAGGAGTCTTTCAATGTTTGCACCTTTACCATCCAACTCTACCATTCGATCGGAAAGAGCAACAAAATCTTTAGATGCATCAGAAGTCACTGCATCTACAAAATTTTGGTATTTAGAAAAGTCAATTTTTTGTGTCATTAGAATTTCAAACTTGCGAATTTATTAGTCTTTTTAGAGTCTTCCTCATAATCATACTCTTCTTCTTTTCCAGAGTCAAGTATGTTCTCCTGAGCACTTTGCTCACAATCATACAATCTCATCTTTGCACGATCAATACCAATAACAAATCTCTTGTTAATTGTTGGGTCATTGTATCTATTCTTCAACTGCTTCACCATAATCTGACCCATCTGTTCGAGTTCCTCTGTGCTAATCAAAGCAAACATAAAGTCTGCTGTTGCAGGAAGACCGAATGATTCAGAAGTATCAGTCAGTTCAACATCAGAGTTACCATATCCACTACGAGTAGTTTGAGTAGCACTGACGATAGGAACATTTGCTTCTACAGCAAGACCCCGAAGTTCTTCTGCAATTGCCTTTACATAAGAATATGAATTAACCGAGAAGTTTGATTTGTATCTGGAAGAACCACAAATGTTTAGATAGTCAATAAAAATAATATCAGGTTTAAATGATTTCTTCAGAGACAATTCATTTAAGAGTGCCTTGAAGTGTCCACTGTGAGCAGAAGCAGTTGGATACTCCTTAATAATTAACTTACCTTGAGTCTTTTTATTCAAAGTATTAATCTTCGTCTCAAACATATTCTTTGAGAGGTCAGCAATATCTTTGATATTTACATTCAAGAGGTTTGAGTCAATTCTTTCAGCAATCCTGTTCTCAGCCATTTCAAGTGTAATGTAGAGAACATTGAGTCCTTGCAGGAGGACGGAGCTAGCCATATGGCACATGAATAAACTTTTGCCGACACCTGTGCCAGCAAGAGCGACGTTGAGAGTCTTATTAGGCAAACCACCTTTTGTGATTTTGTTAAAGTACTCCAGGTCAAATGGGATTTTGTCTTCCTTTTTGTGATAAGATTCATACCTTTCTAGATAATCCTGTAAATAATCGTGACCAATATGGTCATCAAAACTAACGGCAAGTGCAGATTGAAGAATTGATGGAATTGCATCTCGATTCTTCTTTTCATCCTGACCATCGGCAATTTTAATGCTTTCCATCAGGGCAAGATAGATTGCTCTATCTCTACACCACTTTTCAGTGGTATCAAGCAACCATTGATCATCTGCATCAGAATCATCTAGATTCTTTACATAATCACAGATTACTTTGTAAGTATCTTCTGTAATGTCCGTTCTTTTTTCTGTTTCAATTAAAAGAACTTCCTTGGTTGCTAGATTATCATAATTTAAAATAAACTTACTAATTTCTTCAAATACTACTTTCTCGTGAATATTTTCAAAATATTCATTCTTAAGAAAAGGTAAAACTTTTCTACAGTAGTCATCATTGAAAATTAAGTTTCGAAGAATCGTAGTTTCAATCTTTTCCATCACCCTCCATACGAAAATTCTTTGTTTGCTGCTTCATCAAGTGCTTGCATAATATCTTCAGTGAAATATTTTTCAGGATTCTCCATTATAGTTTTTCCATATTGAGAACCAAAGGGAGTTTCGTATCGAGTTCCTACCTTCGAAAATATCTCATATTTCTCAGCCAAATCAAGAAGACCATAATGCTTATCAAGACCACGATCGTCATAATACAACCTCACTTCTACTGTTCTGTTTTCTTTACTAAGTCTGGATTTATGAGTTGTTGCTTTAATAATATTTCCAACAACCTCTGTTCCATCCTTTTCTTTTTTCTTAGAAAGATAGATGATAGTAGATGCTGCATATTTTAATCCAGACCCACCACTCATTTCTTTAGTTGGAACATAGGAACCAACAACATCATAAGTATGATTAGTGACAATCATTGGAATATTTGCCTGACCCAACTTCAAGGTTAGCATTCGGAACGCACCTTTGACAAGTTGCGATTTTGTCATATCACGAACTTGCTTTTCGTTTAGGGCATCATCAATCTCCTTTTCAGTTGAAAGCATCCCCAAAGAGTCTAGCACAAACATACAAGGTTTTCGTTCTCCTTCTTTTTTCTTCAGATACAAATCAACTGCCTTAAGTGCTTTTGAACGAAACTCTTCAATCGTAACTACATTGACCACAACGATTCTACTTATATCCAATCCTCTGCTTTGGAGTAGTGATTTATTTACAGCAGCTTCAGTATCAAAGTAGAGACAATACCCATCGGGATTATTATCGAGGAAATTCTTAACAACGGCGAGACTGAAGAAAGTTTTTCCAGTACTAGACTCTCCAGCAATAGCAGTAATCTTATTGCCAGATACACCACCAAATATGCTACCTGAAACCAGTGCATTAAAAATGTACGAACCTGTGTCAACATAAGTTTCTGTTTCGTCAATATCTGCTGCAAGTTGTGTATATTCTCCTCCGATTTCTTTTACAAGGTCTTTAAGAAAATCCATTTATTTCTCCTGTTGAGTTTTAGAAAATTTAATTGTCCAAAGTTTATCGTATAATTTTTTATTTGAAGAAACCTTCAACTTATCCAAGATATATTCAAGTTCTTCTTTAGTAAAAGAAACTGTGATCACGAGAATAATGCCTCCAAGGTATTTGTTTTTTCAATTCTCCATCCAATACATTGAAGAATAATTTTCAGTGGATCAATGAAACCTTTTTCAAATTGGAGTTCATAATCAATATACTTAGACAGATTCAATTCCTTTGGAAATTGCTGAATAAAAGATATTACGTTTTCGTGAATTGGATTTGGTTTTTTCAGATAACAAAATTTAATCTTTTCCCCATTATTGATAATAGGATATTTATTATCAAGGTTGTTCTTCCTTATGTAATAATTATACAGCAAGGAACCTCTAATTTGGATTGGAGTTTTCTTTTCATAAATCGTAGAAATTGATTTATATTTCCCAATATTATTTGCGGTCCTTGGGAATGAAATTTCCTCGGGAGGAAGTGAGAAGAATTTCTTTTTAGACTTATCTACATAATCAATCAAATCATCCTCTGTCTTTGTCATAATGAGTTTAAGGGCATCCTTAATCATTTGCCTACAAGGAGCAGGGGTAGATGATTTAACTGCCTCAATACCCATAATCTTTAGTTTAGGTTCAGAATACCTAACCCCTTCAGAATCCCATACATTCAAAATGTATCGTTTCTTTGCAGTCCAGATTCCACGATCAGCAATGTTTTCTCGTTTCATCTGCATCTTCTGATCATAAGCATTTACATACTCAGCCAGTTCTTGGTAGCAACCTTCAATATACTTCTCAAGTTCCACCTTACAGATCTTATCAAGGAACGTGACAATGCCTTCAGTAGTTTTCTCTCTTCCTTGGTATATACGTTCAACCAAAGGACCCATATTAAGGTAAATAGAATCAGTATCTGAAGCAATAACATAATCAACATCTTTCGTTTTCAGCAATTTGTTCAAATAGATATTCATCTTATTTTCAATCCATCGGATTGAAACTTGTCCAGAAAGAGTAATTGCTTCTGCATTTTCAATCCTGAAATATCTAAAGTATTCATTTCCTACTGCACCATAGGCAGAGTTAAGTTGAATCTTTCTTGCCAATTGAATGTTATTGCAACGAGCAATTTCCTTTTCTAATTCTTTAGTTGGAGTCTTTTCATACTCTTGCTTGGCAGCAAGCATCTTCTTTTTATAGATGGTCCTTTCACTATAAATCTTATCCATTAGTTCTGGCAAAAATCCCCGAACATCTTTACGATATTGAGCACCGTTTGCACACACTGAATAAGGATGATCTTCTGGAATTGTAATCTCTTCATTCAAGATTTTATTCACAGAAATTCCTAGGAATCTATCCTCAACCAAAGTCTCTGGACTTACATTATATTGCATAATGAGGTGAGGATATAGAGAGTTAAGGTCAAAGGAGACAACCCAATCATACTTACCTGGAATGGGTTCCTTTACATAAGCACCTTCATATCTTTCATCCTTTTTAGAGTCTTTCTTGAAAGGGATTACTATATTTTTATTCAAAAGATAGTTGTAGATAATCGCATCCCACATTCTTACTTGATAGAACACGTCATTAAAATTACTCTTAGCATCATATGCCATCGTAATTGCAAGTTCAATCAGACGCATTTTATCCTCAAGTTTATCAACGAGTTGAACGTCCTTGATGTTATATTCTACAAACTTTTGCCAATCCTTTGTATAGAACTCCTTAAAGGTATCATATTCGGAGTGGTCAAGTTTCTTTTGTCCCAATTCAACAAAAGCAATATGGTCAAGTCGATATGACTCTTGATTTGTATAAGTGAATTTTTTATACAAATCAAGATAGTCTAGGATTGTTGTCCCTGCAATATCATATCTAACTTGAGGTCTTCCATTAATGATTGCCTCATTTTCTGTGACTATCCCCCAGGTTGAAAGTTGTTTAGCAACCTTTTCCCCCAGGACTTTGCATATCCTTCGGTAAAGATATGGAATGTCATAATATTCACAATTCCATCCAGTAATTACCTCTGGACAGTTTTGTTCCCAATAGAACATAAACTTATCAAGAAGATCGTATTCACTATTACACTGAATATACTTCACGTTAGGATCATTGTTTTGGAAAGACTTAACTCCCCAAGTTACAACTTTCTTTGTAGTATAATCCTGAATTGAGATAGTTAATACTTCTTCTTGAGTAGATTGAACGTCTGGGAATCCAATTTCAGAGGCAACCTCAATGTCAATTGTAATTAATTTAATTTTAGAGATATCAAATTTAATTACTTCATCCTCATAGTTCTCTGTAATATACTGATTAATATACCTCGTATTTCCATAAAGTTGGAAATTATCAATCTTTTGATACTTATCAATGAACTCTCTAGTTTCCCTAATAGTTCCTGGTTTCACTTCTTCTACATAACCACCCTCAAGAGTTTTGAATTTACTTTTTCTATTACTAGTTACGTATAGAGTTGGATAAAACATTTCTCGATTTTGGAAATGCTGTCCATTTTTAAAACCTCTGGAAAGTATTTCGTTTCCGACAAGAACTACGTTGGTATAAAAGTTCATTTAATAGTTTTCAAATAAAGTTCAATTTGATCTGGTTTTGGATCGACAATAGTAAAGATTGAATCTGAATGAATTTTGAGTTCTTTTTGGTCAGTAAATACTGGCCATTTTCTCATCTCGTATGTAGTTGAATTTGAAACAAGCATTTGAACTGGATTGATCAATTTACAATCTGGTTCTCCTAAATCTGCTCCAGCAACTTCGTGAACTTCAGATACTAAAATACAATCATTCTTCAGAATCAGAATTTTCAGGTTTTGCATTTATTTTCTCCAAATAAGAATTTTTGATTTCGTCTCTTGGTTCCACAACTGAAACTACCCAGTCGCAAGGAATTGAAATTGAAGTATCTTTAGAAAGTGGAGCATAGGGATAGAATCCCACCTTATCACCTTCTTGATTTAAAGAAACAACATAAGGGTTTTCGAAAACATAACCAATGACTTTATCACCAGAAATCATCTCTTTAAGATCTGTAATTACATCCTCCATCGACTTGAGGATAACAATTTTTACTGACATATTCCTATAACAAACAAATTTATTTTAAAGCAAAAATGGGGAGGTGTCAACTGGATTTTGCCAGTTACCTCCCCATATTATGCCGACGATATTTGGGTGTCCCCAAAGATATTTATAGATACTCCTTTCGTTGATAATGATCGGGAACTACCTTACCTAGTTTAATTGTGAGTAGTCCGTCTTCAAATTGGACTTCACGTACTTCTGTGTCATCGGATAAAGACCACGCTCGTTTAAAACTTCTGCTAGCCACTCCCTTGTGGATAAACGTCCTATCCGATTCGGAATCTGCCTTTTTCCCTTCGACAAAAAGTTTTCCATACTCCGTGAAAACATTGACTTCCTCCTTTTTGAATCCTGCTAATGCAATTTCTAGATGAGATTCAATATTATTTACCTGAACTAGGTTATATGGAGGATAGTTTGTTGAAGTTTCTTGAAGATTAAAAATACGGTCAAAATATTCATCTAGACCAATACTATTGCGAGTCAGTTTTTCCATTAAGGTAGGAAGATCATTCGCAGTATATCGAGTGAGACTGTTCATTATGGTAGCTCCTTATTGAAAGCGAGTTTGTGTTTTATGGACCCTTTCGGCATCCATTATTAATTATACAAGAAACGAAAAAAAGAGGTATCGGCAAAACCGAACCTCTTTTTAGGGTGTTCCGACTTTCGTAGAGACCGCACGAAAGGTCTCAACTATATTTATTCTTCTACTCTTTTCTTCTTGGAACCAATGTTATATTTTGTCTCCAAAACCCACTCGTCCTTATCTTTATAGGAAAGAACTTTAATCTGATTCAGAGGAGCAATGTCTGAGATTTGATCAACATTGACTACACTAATCAGTCCCCAATCGGCAAGAAGTTGAATGATTCTATTCCGACGTTGAATATCATTTACGGTAATATTAGCGTGCTTACCATCAAGAGCAAACAATTCCTTGAAATGCACCAAATAATACTTCCCTTGTTTATGAAGGATGTGACAAGATTGATAAATCTTTTTTTCCTTGCGAGATGCTACACCAATTCGAGTTAAAGTTTCACGAACCTTGAGAAAGTCATCTGGTTCATTCAAAATAACTTCTACCATTTGAGAGGGAGTCCAATCCACTCTAGGTTCATTCACGATGCTCATTTTGTTCCTCCAGTTTCAAATTTCGATTTAATAAAATTAAGTTGCTCTTTTGTTAGGATATTCAAAGCTTGCTTTGCCTTTTCATTACTATAACCATAGTATGATTTGACGTATTCAAGGTCTTCGATTTTTTCTTTACGGATCCAAGGTGAAAACCTTTTCCGTTTCCTAACAATATTTATATAAAAGTCATATTGAAGTTTTTTATCCAAATCAAAATTAATATTCAATTGATTTGCATACATTATTGTATCAATATGACCTGCCATACATTTATTAATAATAAATGGAGGGTATTCCTTTTCTGCTGAATTATCTAAATCAATAATATTATTTTTGGTTGTATTGATCGAGTTCAACCAATCTTTCAGTTCTATCTTCATTATTATAAATTGGAGGGTGGAAATTACAATATTCATTAAATACAATCTTACATTCTTTATGAGTAAGATTACAATACTCTGCTGCCTTTGGAAGATTCCATTTAGCAGCAAAAAGCATTTCCATTGCCTTTCTAGTTTCTGGTCTCATTTAAAATTGCACTCCACCATAATTTCAGTTAGTGCTGCCAGAAGATTAATTTCCTGGTCAGCAACAAAAGCAGATTGATACTGATACTTTGCTACAATCAAGACTGCAGCAGCAATACTAGGACCATCTAATTTTCCATAAAGTGCATCATAAACTTTCCTCAAGATTGTTGATGCATCATTATCTAGATTCAAAGAAACCCATTTCCTGACTTCTGGAAAGTTCTTTTCCTTCAGGTCTTTAATTAAGTCTGTTACTGTTACGTCACTGAAGGATGTAAGAATGCCAGAATCAATTTCTCCACCAACAGAATATCTTTGACACTCATTTAGAACTCGTCTCCAATCGGGGAAATGAGTATTGATTATTTGTGCAATAACCTTTTGATCATACTTGATGCTTTCTTCCTCAAGAATAGACCCGAGACGCTTGAAGAATTCTCCTGCAAGTTTTGCCTTTTCTTTTCCCTTGATTGAGAACTCAACAACTGCACATCTGGAATGGAGAGGTTCAATGATTTTGTTCTTGTAGTTGCAGGTGAAGATAAACCTACAGTTCTTATAGAACGTCTCAATATTTGCCCTAAGTAAGAGTTGTACATCTGTGGTGGTATTGTCTGCTTCGTCAATAATGATGACTTTATGTTTTCCAGTTGAAGAAAGTGATACGGTCGAAGCAAAGTTCTTTGCTTGATTCCTGACAGTATCGAGAAATCTCCCTTCATCTGATCCATTGATGACATAATAATCTACTCCTAATTCTTCACATAATGCTTTTGCTACTGTGGTCTTTCCGCATCCTGCAGGACCTGCAAGAAGTAGATTCGGGACTTCTCCCTTATCTACAAAATCTTGAAATGTCTTCTTGATTCCTACAGGCAAAATGCAATCTTCAATCTTCTTTGGACGGTATCTTTCGACCCAGAGAAAGTCTTTACTCATAATCAAATCCATTCAGGTTTTCGGGATGGGATGCGAAGGTAGTTTTCTGCAACCCAAGGTTTAGATGCAACATATCTACGATATGCTTCAACTGTACTAATACTAGTATCGTTTTTAAATTCATCAGGCATTGCTCTAGTAAAAGTCTTCACATTTTGATAAATCTGAAGACTTTCTTGAGATTTTATAAGAAAGATAAATTCTGCTTCGTGAAGACTATCAAAGCAAGAGTGAGTTTTTCCATATCTATGTCGATACTCATTACATAGAGCATACCCGTGTCTGATCAACCAGGCAAGGTTTTCATATTTTTCTGCTGCCCATTGGGTGCAGGGATGATTTCTAAATGCACCCTTTTCAGTACTGTAGGGAGTTCCATCTTTCTTGGGAATAGTTCCCCAGTTATGATACCAGGGACTATAAATTACAGAAATCATCTGACAGCACTCCAGTGGCATCTTTACAATGTGCTTATCAGGAAGATGTGCAGCAGAAATGACTGGACATTCATCAACGACAAAAATATTCATAATATAAAAAAAGCAAATTAACCAAAAACAGAATCAGGTTCAAGTGCAATGAAATACGTTAGATTGTATTTCTCATTCGTAAACTTTGCAGAAAGTTTTTTGGAGATAACAACATCATAACTACCAGGAATAATCTTAATATTCTCTTCCTTAAAGTTAAAGGTGAAAGTTTCATCAGTTTCACCCACTTCAAGAGAATACTCGTTAGAGGTGTCATTGTTCTTATCTCGGACAAGCAGACGTATCGTACCACCTTCTCCGACCACTGACAAGTCAGGCAGTTTATAGACTGCTGCTGCTTTCTTCAGTTTATCAAGTTGAGAGTGTTCAAGTTGGAAGCAAATATCCTGAGAAGGAAGTTCAATATCCTTATCTGGAGGACAAACAATTACTTCAGGATCTGCATAGAAATACTTAACCCTTCGTTTTCCTTCTCTGATCGTCAGGTAAGATTGTTGCTCGAAATCAAGGTCTGGATTTTGGTGAAGTGAAATTCCGTTTAGAAATTCATTCAAATCATAGATAGCAAAATCCTTTGGAAACTTTTCAGTTACTGTTGCCTCAGCAAAAATATTTTTAAGGATAGAAATTGTCCTAATTTTAGAACCTTCTTTAATTAGGATAGATTGATTAATTGTAGAGAAATTTTTCAGGACCGTGATGGTATTTTCAGATAGATTCATTTATTTTCAATAAGATTGAGATGATTGATTAGAAGAATAGTATAGTGAAGAACCTTGAAAAGATCTGCTCTTGGAGTTCCTTTAGTATCGTACCGATCGATGTACTTGGTCACATTACCAGCACAAAATCCTTCCCTACGATTGTACTTGATTTTGTCAATGGTTTGTTCAGTTCCTCCACCAACTCGATCAACATAATGCTGATTATATGTTCCTTTAATATACTCCTCAAGTTGTTTTAGAATTTTGTCTTCATTGTATTTCCAAAAACCATTATTTTGTTCCATATTAATATTAAAAGTAAAATTAGAATTTTCTGGTGGCATCCAGAACCCATCACCTGTCATTGTATATCCAGAATTAATCATATCTGAATACGATCTCTCATCTTCAGGTCCAAACATAAAATAATATAAAGTGAACTCAAAATATTCTATCAAAAAATTGATAGTTAGTCAATCATCACACCAAACCCCTTTTGCTTTTGGAATTGAATCACTTCATCAAACTTGTCTTCCAATTCAGTTATCTTATGAGAAATTACAAACACATTAGAATTTTTTACAACATACTTAATAATTTTAGTAAAGTTGTCTGTGCCAAATTCATCCAATGAACTGTCAAACACTTCGTCCAATATTAGTAGATTAGTATTGACGGAGTTTTTAATTTTAGCAACTTCCCTCCAGGTGAAAAGAAGTGCTAAATCAATTCTCATTTTCTCACCTTCACTGAATGAATCATAAGAAAAATCCTCGTATATTGGATTCAAAGTCTTTTCATTAAACTCTTCATCCAGATTAAAGTTAATAGAAAAATCCATTAACTCAAGATACTTATTTAAATTCTTATTGATGATAGGAAGATATTTTTTAATGATTTGAGTTTTTGCTCCACCATCCTTCAATAAAAGGTGAATGAATTCATAACTAAGTAACTCCTCTCTCTTATTTGAGATCTCGTCAATAACTTCCTCTAAATTTTGTTTTAGTTGATTTAATTTTTCATACTCAATATCAGTTTCTGTTCCTTCGGTGATAAGTTTTTGAATTTCACGTTGCAGGTCTTTGGATTGTTTTTCCAATTCAGAAACTTTGACATTGTTAGAATTAATTTCATTATTGATGAATGTAATTTCCTTTGATAGTTTTAAGAATTTAGTCTCATTAACTTTCTCTTCTTGAATATTAAGTTCAAGATCATTGATTGCAGAATCTAATTCTGCTCTCTTATTGTTAATGACTTCAATCTTATTTAATCTAAAATCATTTTCAATTGGTTGAGTGCAGGTTGGGCAAACCTCACTCCCCTCAAAAAAATTACATTCTTCAGTTAGGTTTTCTATTTTCTGCTTTAACTTTTGCTTTAATGAATCAAGTTTGTTAAGTTTAGATATAGAATTAGAAACCTTATCTGCTTCAGACTGCTTATGTTTCACTGTTTCAAGTTTTTCAGAATTATCTTGAATTATGTTATTCCTATCTTCTGATATTTCCTCCTGCTTTACCTTTCTATTTTGGATATATTGAGAGTTTCTTTTTTTTAATTCTTTGATAAACTTTTCTTGAATTTCAATTTTATCGTTGTAGTTTTGCTTTTTATATTCAAGATCTCGTATTAGTTCTTTAGATCCCTTTATATTTGATTTTGTAATCTCATTCATCGTTGAGAATATTTTTATATCTAAAAGATCCTCAACTACTTCCCTTCGATGTTGAGAAGGAAGTTGCATAAATGGTACGAAATTAGAAGATCCTAATATTACAATTTGAGTGAAGGATTTGTAATTTAATTTGAGTACATTTTGTTCTAACCATTTCTGCTGGTCTGTAGATGAAGCAAGTTCATCCAGGACTTTATTATTTTTTTCAATCTTAAATATGTTTGGTTTTATTCCTCGTGTAATCTTATAATAATCTTTGTTAATGTAAAAATCTATTTCTACGACGCAATCCTTTTCATTAACTGCATTTACCAACTGACCTTTAGAAATCTTTCTAAAAGGTTTATTAAACAATGCAAAGGTCAGTGCATCCAGAAAGGTACTTTTTCCTGCACCATTCTGACCTACTACTAGAGTAGAGTTGTTCTTATTTAATTGAATTGTTGTCCAGTAATTTCCCGAAGACAGTAGATTTTTATATCGAATTGTTTGAAACTTTATCATAATTTGGAGGAATAACTAGATCATTTGGAGTAATTATAACATATTCATAATTGAATGTTTCGCAGGCAATTATTACCGTTTCTTCTTCTACTTCAGTGATTTCCATTTCTGGATAATCAAGTTCATCTAACATCGAAATATATCTTTCTGCGTCATCATATTCCTGGAAGATCATAAGCACGTTTCCACCGTACTCATCTTCAACCGCAAATGCTCCTTCTGATATACCTGATGCTAGAGTAAGTATATACATCACTATATTTGATATGATTCTTGGTAAATTGAATTGATCATATTTTTGATCTTATTCTTATTTAAACTAATTTCAGATTCATCAACATATTTTTTCAACAGAGTCAAAGTATCTTCTGGTGCAAAAGACTCGTCAGGATCGAATTCATTATTGATGATCGTAGAATCAATCACTTTAAACTCATATGGATTTGCTTTCATTAAGTTGTCAATGTACTTTTCATAAATCTTTTGATTTACTTTATTCTTTATGACCACTTTCACAATGCAATTTTCATACTGATCGAATTCATCACTTAAGTTATCTTCATCATAATTAATAATCTTGAAGATGCTGTAAGGATTATTAATGTGATGATGCTTTAAAGTTTTGGTATCAAATACAGTGAATCCACGATTGTCATTTATATCTGTCCAAAACATTTCATAAGGATTTCCTACGTAGAAGATTCTCCCGTCATTCGATCTAGTGTGATAGTGTCCCGAGAAGACACGTTCGAACTTCTCAAATAGTTTGCCCTCCAAACCGTGCTCCATAATGAGTTGTTTATTAACTCTAAATCCTGTGAGTTCAAGGTGCCCCATCGCACACTTGCTAGTTGTCTTTTCAATAACTTTAAAAGTAGTTTCTTCATTTTCCTGATTTATCCAAGGTAAAAATAAAATATCAGTTCCATCAATATTGACTTCAGTAGGAGAAGATACTTTCACCACATTATCATATTGGTCTAAAAGATATTCAATTGAGTTTAAGTTATTTGTATTCTTATAGTATATGTCGTGATTACCGACAATGTTATAGACAGTAATTCCAAGAGTTTCAAGAGTATCATAGAAGATATCCTTTGCCCATTTTAGAGACCAGTAATCAATTCCCTTACGATTATCAAATGCATCTCCAAGGTGAACTACTGTTGTGATTTTATTTTTAATCAGGTAGGGAAAGAAAATATCTTCATAAAATTTTTGAAAGTAATTATGAAATATTTTATTTCCTTTCTTAAATCCAAAATGAGTGTCAGTAATCAAACAAATCTTCACTTGTTGTTCTCCAAATCACAAAGTAAATCTATAGTTAATTCCATCTTTAATCGTATTCATATTTCCGTGGTCATACCCTATATCGGAACTATCTACAGCAAAAACTTCTTCAAATCCAGACCTTTCTATAATTTTACTCTTTATTTCCAACTGCTTCTTTTCTTTTGCAATTCTTCTCAAGAATGCATAGTAAATTACCTGAGTAAAGTATGCAAAAGGATTTTTCTTTGTTACGTCAAAATTATGAATGTATTGAACACAATTTTCTATTCCATCACAAATCATATCATCCTTAAACATATAGTTTACGAAATTTGGTTTATATGATAGGTGAGTAGCAATTTTCAGAAAACACTCTCCAATATAATTTGGAATCTTTGGTTTTGGTAAATTCCTATCTCTTGCTTCATCAACAAGTTTCTTATAATCAACCAAAGCTTGATGGAATTCTTTATTGCTTACATAGTGCTCTGATCTCTTTTTTTCCTTCTTCATAATCGGTAACAGCATATTAAATTGTTTGCAGAGTGACCTTAACTATACTACATTTGTAGTGCTTTTAGCAAGGTGTTGACAGATGGTTCAATACCCACTAGAATCACTCTGTTAGGTTTCAAGATAACTTGTATCTTAATTACTTCTATAAAGTTTTTCTAAAGAGTCTCTAGCAGCATCTACCTTTGAAACCAGTCCCATTTGTTTGGTTAATGTCAATTGGCATCCTGGTCTATTGAATCTTCTGTATATAGAAATAATATTCTCATCTTTAATTTCTGTAATTGTAATGACTTTATTAAAGTCTAATATAAACATTTCATCATCAGAAATATTAATCCAAGGAACTACTTTATAACCAACCTTTCTATTTGATTTAGATTGAATTGGTGTAATTACAACTGGATTATCTAATAATAAAAATTTTCTATTATCTTCTTCTTCAGTAATGCATACTGAAGCAAAGATTTCTTCACCAGAAACTAATTTAATTGTTGCATAAAAGTCTTCTTCCATTATTTTTTAAAGTTTATTGTGATAATTTCATAATCAAAGTTTTCTTCATTGTAGATTTTGATTCTTTCGATTAGATGATTTAATGTATAGTTTCTTTTGGATTTATATTTAATTTCATCTGCTATATCATATAGAGTGGCAGATGTTTTTTCTTTTCCTTTTCTTAGAACTCTTCCTATAGATTGAAGATTTCTTATTCTAGATTTTGAGGGTGATGCGAAGACAATGTTGTGTAAATTTCTAATATTGATACCTGTGCTAAAAGTGCCATAAGAAGCAACAATAATCGCATTGGATTCTTCCTCGGTAATTTTTCTTACTAATTCTCTTTCTTCAGTATCCACTCCACCATGAATAAAAAATATTTTTCTATTTTCACTGGCACTCTTATTTATTAATTCATATAAAGGTTGACCGTGAGTTGCAACACGATTAAACAATACGAGAGTATTTCCCTTTAGATCTAGAACTAAATTCTTTATAAAATTATTTCTTCTGTCATTTGAAATTAAATATTGAACTTCTTCCTCATAATCATTAAACTCTCTTTCTGGGTGAGATAGAAGAAGAACTTTAATATTTAATTGGGAAAGATATCCCTTCTTAATCAAGTCATCAGTCTTAATGAGTTTATATGTTGGACCAAATAACCCCTCAAGTACCAGTTTATGCGTCTGTGACCCATCTAAAGTTCCAGTGAATCCAAATCTATACTTAGCATCGTGTAACTTGTCCATAATGCCGACTAAGGACTTAGATTTGAATTGATGTGCTTCATCACCAATTACGACATCGTAAGAACTAAAATAGGACTTATCTAACTTATAAATTGATTGCCAAGTAGAAATTGTAACGGGTAGTTTATCTTCCTTTGACATACCACCATAAATTTTATGGCAATATTTCCCTGCATCCCATCCATAATCTTCAAAATCCTTATACATCTGCTCAACAAGAGAAGTTGTAGGAACAACCAATAAGATTCTCATTCCCCTCTCTACAAAGTATCTAACAACAGAATAAATCATCAAAGATTTACCTGAAGCAGTAGGAGAGAGGAGAAGTTTTCTTTTGTATCTTAATGCATCATAAACACCTTGTATTTGATAGTCTCTTGGTTCGTGACTACAAATACTCTTCATATAATCTTTAACACCTTCTAGAGAAATTGATTCATCAACTTCTCCAGGCAATCCATAATACTTATTTGATTTAATTTCAAATTGATAGTTATGATTATCGCAAAAGGTTACAACTTTATCTAATAGACCTGCGTATATTTCTCCAGTCTGAACATTGAATAATCTAATTTTTCCATCCCAATGCTTGCTCCTGTATTGAGGCATAAACTTTGCTCCAGGAACATCGAATGTAAATTGATCACTTAATTCATATTTAATATGAGGTTCGCATTCAATTTTTAAGTATATTTCATTTTTCTTTGATATAGTAAGATCTGACATATTACATTCCTGATTGGAATCTCAAAAAATCAATTGAGTTTTTAATTTGATAAGTTCTGTTGGAAATCATTTTTATAATTTCTTCCAGATATTTTAATATTGTATCATAATATTCTATTTTCATAAAGATATCTGATAGGTTTTTATCTGCCTCCAGATAACGATTCATTCCCTCCTTATCCCTGACTTTGAAGGGAAATGGTTCTTCTTTATATACTTCTGGATCAGACTTTCCGTTATAGTAATTGTATCTCTCTAATTTCTTTTGCTTATACTGGAGTTCTGATCTTTTTCTTAATAGGGTAACATTATTGTATATTTCATAATATTTTGAATGTAGAGATGCTACTTTTAAGGATTCATTATGAAGATCATCTATATTAATTTGAGAATCTTCTTTCCACATCTCTTGAATTTTTTCAAGATCAATCATACGTTGGAAACAAATTTATAATAAGTATATTTGAAATTAACTTGTGCTGTAAAGTAATTTATATTTTCTTCTGTCGCATCAAAGTCTAATGAAGATAGTGAGGTTGGATACATTCCAGTGAAAACTACTGATATATTTGGATTGAAATTGCTACTTAAAATTTGTAAAGTAGCATCCGATTGTTCATAAAATTCAGTGGTTCTATTGTCTTTATTTCTTTGAAACTTAGTGGAAGACATTAAATCTTCATATTGCTCTAAACTATAGGGAAATCCAAGACCAGTCATCCAAGTCCATATTTCCAAATAGTTCTCTAAATCTTCATCGACAAGAAACCTTAAATTAAAATCCCCAAAACTCATCTTGTCACCAGGAACATCAATATTCTTTCCATACCTAGTTTGCAGAGCAGATCCCAGAGTAATTGCTGGAATGTTTGCTGCATTGGAATAAAAATCTACTTTTGGTGCTTTATGTAGATTAAATTTGAATCCAGTTGGAGATAGAAAATTTTTATTTGATGGTTGTCCTGCCCAAGTTTGATTTGCCATAATACTGTTTTTTATCTATTTATTTACATAAAAAAAGGACCCTTTCGGGTCCTTGAAGATTTTTGTGAATGGATCACATAAGGTTCTTGACCTGTACTCTTCTGTAGTAACGGTTGGTGTTCTGCTGAATTCTTCCGAGTCCAGCATCGGTGCCTTCTGCGAATGGGTTGGCAACCATACCGTATCTGGTCTTGAATCCAATCTTAGGCTGGAAGGTGTCTTGACCAACGGCACGTACCATCTGGAGAGGTACATATGGGCAATAGAACAGACCAGCATCATAAGGATTGGTTCCCTTGTAACCAACAACATAATACTGCTCAGCAGCAAGGTTGGCAGCAAATGGGTCAATATAAACTCTGAACTTACCATTGAGAACACCAGCAAATGTATTGCCAGTATCATCAACATTCAGGTTAGCATTGAGTGCAGGAGTATAATCCAGCAGACCTGCCATTGTCAGAGCAGAAGCAACGTCAGCAGAACAAAGGATAACATTACCCTTTCCTCTACGAGTTCTTTGTGCAATTGCGTTTGCGTCTCTTTCCAGTTGGAACAGAAGACCCTTGAACTTCTCAACTGACCAACGACCGTTGGAGTCAACATCGAGGTCGAAGATACCAGCAGTTGCAACGTTGGTCTGAGCACCAGGTTCAGCAATCTTGTAGATGGTACGGATAACTTCACGGTTGATTTCAGCAAGAATCTCAGTTGAGAGAATGTTTGCTAACTCAGCCTCAGCATCCAGACCGTGGATTGCCTTAAGGTCTTGTGCCAGTTCCAGGGTGTATTCTGCTTTGAGTGCTCTTGACTTTGCAGTAACAGCAAGCTTCTCAATGCTGAATGCCATCTGGTTGAACTGATCACCATCAGCTCCACCAAGTGCTTCAGCAGCTTGAGTGCTCATACCCTGACCAACTCTGTAGTCAGTTCCAACTGCACCAGCACTGTTCAGAAGTGCAGGGTTAGTTCCAGCAGCAGCACCACCAGCAACAAATCCAGTTGTACCGAAACCTACTGATGCACCACCATCGGAACCACCAGTGTAGTCACCCTGAGTAAGATTATATCCACTATCTTGACCAGAGTATGCAGTATCAGGCTCGTTGTACAGAGCTTCAACACCCTGCTGATTTACATACTTGCTTCTCATCGCAAAGATAAGTCCAGTAGGACCGTTCATTGGTTGAACACCAGCAAGATCATATGCAACCAGGTTAGGCATTGAACGTCTGATCAGTGAGATCAGAACGGGATCGAAACCTGCTACTGGAGAAGCACCAGCACCAGAGAATCCAGCAGCACCAGTTGCACCTGGATCAGTGTTGATGTTAGGGGCAGCCTCAGTGAGGAAACCTCTTTCTTCTTTTAAAAATCTTTCTTGGTTTTCGAGCAGAACTGCGGTAACGGCCTTTCTATAAGGATCCTTGATTTCATCAAGTCCGTTTGCCTCAAGAAGTGGCTTCCACTTGTTCTGCAATTGTTCTGAAAGGAACATTTGCTTTTCTCCTTGTTTAGTCTTGTTAAAGTGTTTTTAACTACAAATATTTAGTATAATCTAAATTTCACTTAGAGTATTTACCAAGTGCTCTCAAATAAGAATTCATTTGAGGACCGTAATCCGCATTTGATTCTTCAAGTAGCACTTCCTCTGTTAATGAGTTTGCTGGAACTTTTTTGAAATATGATTCCTTTAAAGTCTCCAGTTTCCCACGATAGTCTTCTTCACTTTCAAACTCAACACTTTCAGCAAGACCAGCAAGTTTTTCCTTCTGAGTTAAAGCTAACCCTTCAGATACATCGTTGAAAATAGTGTCACTTACTGCTTCACTAAGTCTTCTATTTAATTGAACATTTCTTTCGATCTGTTCGTTGAGTTTTTCTTCCATTTCATCTAGTCTTTCGACCATTCCTTCTAATACATCATACTTATCTTCAGGGATTTCTACATAATGATCTTCAAAAAGTCCTTTTAAGTTTGTTAGGAAGGATTCTGTCAGTTGAGACTTAATTCCAGTCTCAATCTGAAGTGCATTCTCTTCCATCCACTCTTCGGAAACATACTCAAGATAAGAATCAACTCTTTCAGTTAATTCTTCTCTAATTGCGGTAACTTCTTCTACAAGTCTTTCTGCATACTCTTCTTCGTATGCTTCGACGATTGACATTAACTTTTGCTTAATAGCAGCTTCGAAGATGATTGCTGCTTTACCCATAAATTCTGGTGAAAGATCCTCACCTTCCATAAGGGCATTAATGTCATCAGAGTAATCGATCTTTTCAGATACGATTTCGTCGAGTTTTTCTGCTAAGGAAAGAGTATCCTCTTCGGTCTCTTCTACGATCTCCTCATCAATCTCTTCCTCTTCAGAAATCAGATCTTCATCTTCGATTTCAGTCTCTTCATAACTCATCGCAGACTTGTTTGCGTGAGGCATTGCATCAGGTGCCTTTGCACCCTTGTTCACAACGTTGCTGACTTTAGAAAGAGTCTTACCAGGAGTCTTGAGTTTATTAGACTCATCATCTGGTTTTGAATTTTGAGGAGTAGGACCTCCGAGATCTTCTACTGAGTTATTCAGTCCTTCACCTGGAATTGTGCCTTTAGGCATTCCTTCTGCAGGCTTAGCACTTCTATTAACAGCAGTTACAGATTTTTTAGTAGATACTTCCATTTCTTGTAAATCGTTACCGACACTCATTTTTATTCTCCGAATAAAATCTTTTATTAATTTATTCTATATTTATTTATAAATTATAGATTTGAGAGATAATCATTTAAGAGTTTCAATTTATTGTGCTCACTCAGTCTTCTTGCTTTAGTAAGTCTTTCAACTTTTTGTCTGGTTTGTTCCGCAGTCATTTCCTTCAAAATTCCACCATCCCATACCCATTCCTTTCCTTCCATAATGCCTTGAACAAATGCATCAGGTGCTGAAGGATCTGCTACAATGTCAGCAGCAGTTGCAAGCATAAAGTCTTCACCTACATATTTGATTCCGTTTCTTTCTACTAAGGAACCAATTCCTCTAGATGAAACTCCAAGAGTTACACCCTCTCCCAACAGGGATTTGGCAATATTTCCCATTGGAGTATCTAACAACTTTGCTTTCCCAATGAAATTATTTCCTTCTCTATGGAGAGAAGTAATCATATGAGAAACTCTGTCCAGATTTACTGTTGGACCATCTGGATGTCCAAGTTCTCCTAGTGCTCTTCCTTTGCGGACGAAATTATCACTGTATCTTTTAACTTCTCTTTCCATAATAGAAAGAGGATAGTTTCTACCATTTCTATTTGTAACCTCTGCCTGAAGGAAAGGTCCTTGAATATACAGAGTTTTAATTCCGTTCTTTTCTTCAGTAATAATTTCTACTGATTCGATTTCTTCTGTGATAAGTTTCATTGTTATGCCTGTGATGAGATTTGTACTTCTGAAATAAAGACATTTGCTGTTCCACCTTCACCCAAGGCAGAAACCTTTACACTTCTAGCAACAACTGCATCTGTTACTGTTATTACACCAACTACTGATGATGAATTATGACTAATAGTAATAGAACCATCTGTCACTGCAGTAACTGGAACGTGAGAAGTGTTAATTCCTGATGTGGTAACACCTTCAACTGATACATAATCTCCAATTAAAAATGGATTGCCATAATTTTGCCCAAAGGTTACAACAGTTGACGCACCAGTTGTAATACCTGCAATTTGCTGTCTTGCAACTCTCTCCTTCAGAACTTCAGGTTGTGAAGTTGTAATATGAAAATCAGATGCTGTTGCCACTGGGGCAGTTCCAATAGCAACATTTGCATTTGCACTTGAAGCAGAAATTCTTAATACTCCACTCTTCAATGAAATTGCTGTACTGGTAGATGCTGTACCAGTTGTAACACCAGTTAATGGTGCAATTGTTTGCACTACTTTGTATGACATTCTTATAATTTGGACAATATTAAGTATTTAGTTTTTAATAAATCTCTCTCCATCTAATAGATACTCCAACATTAGATGGATCATTTCCTATATTAGTAACTCTTACTGAGAAAATTTCAGAATCTGTAGAATCAAAATTTTGAGATAAGTAGTTTTTCTTTGATGTTGGTCCAGTTTGAACTTGTGCTGTTGTTGCTGATGGTTTGGTTATATTTTGACTGTCCCCAGAAGCATAACCTCCCATAAAATCTTCAAAGTAAACTGTACTGATTCCAGTAGCAGTTTGGTTATATTCAACTACAGACTCATCATTTTCAGATACCCAAGTTCCAGTTGTATTAATTCCTACGGAACTTCTAAGTTTCACAACTTCATATTTAACATTTGCACCACTACTGAATACAGTAATATCTTCTAATTTTACAGTTGCTCTATTTGGATATCCCTTAAATAAATTTTTTAATCTAATTGCAATTATTGGAACAGTTGTTCCAACACCTACTGCTCTAAGAGGAGTGGTATGTGAAAATTCTCTTCCTGCTTCAGTGTATCCACCCTCACTCATAACAGTGGAGCAAATTTGTATGAATGAACCTCCAGCACCAACTTGAGTTCCACTATTTCTAACCTCGCATCTTACTGGAAGATTTGGATTAGACATATAAACAGTTGGAAGCAAATTGGAATTGTAAAACTCGTGTGCTACAATATTGAGACCATCTAAACTAAATCCACATCTCACTCTACCCACACCCAACCATTCAAAATCAGTAAAGAATAATTGAGTTTTTGTAATATCTAAATTGAATCCAGATACTCCAGTTCCATCAAGTTTGTCTTTATTCCACTGGGATTGCGGAATTCTTCTCTCTGATGTCCCAACACCTGAATTAACATTTGATCTAATTACAAAATTTAAAGTTCCATTAGGTTCTTGCTCAAAGAAAATGCCATCGTTATCATCAAAATACCCTGTTCTCTTAGTTACATTTTGCTGTGCTGTTCCAAAATTAAATGTTGAGTAAATCAACTGAGATTTACCTGGCATGTAATGATGATATCTTTTAGTTTGGTGAATACAATATCCACCACTACTTGTCCCAGAACTAAGAATTGCTGCTGCTTGATTTCTTTGAAATGTTACTGTTGCACCAACACCAGATGTAACATCTACAAAATCTGGATCAATAGAATATAAGTGTTTATAATCTCCAAGAGTAAATGGATCAGACGTTCTTAATCTACCAAAAGCATCTATTTCTGGTTTAAATGGATCATACAAAAATGACATTAGACTACCCTCCAGGAATTACCTTTCCATATAAATGTTAAACTTCCATAATCGAAAGCAAGAATTGCTCTAGTTCTACCGTCAATCAGGTCTGCCCCTGTTGGTAAGATTGTAATATATCTATTAGTTCCTTTGGATGCCTCTCCCAATTCGTCTTTAACAACAAATATTTTTCCTTCTCTATCTGCTTTTGGTAATGTAATAGTAACTGCACCTGCATAATTCACACCAATATAATAATCTTGTGGTCTTATCGTATATGAAGAAGATGTAACAGATGTTACTGGAACATCCATATAAGTGAGATTAGTCTCACCACCTCCACCTAATGTAGAAAGTTGCTGCTGAATTCTTTCTACAAAGGTTTTATAGTGTTTTTGTAATTGGTCAAAGGTGACAAAATTTTGATCCAATGGAGTCAATGGATCATTTTGCTGTTTAGTATTTGAAGGTTCCGATAAAAGACCTAAAGACTTTTCTATTAGTGTGGTCTCTTTAACAGGTTCTTCTTTTACGTCTTCTACCTCTTCCGTTATTACTTCGCAATTTTTGGATTTTATTTCTTCAGATAAAGGTTTAACAAAATCTTCAAAGAAAGAGTTTCCAATCAGAGAATCTATTTTCTGCTTCTTCTCTTTCTTCTCAGATTTTACTGCTTTGAAAAATTCAATCAATTCTGAATTGATATCTTTCACGCATTACTCCTCTTCTGTAGAACCACCAAATAATGATTGTGCAACATATGGAGTTACAGCAGAAATATTATCACTAGATTTTGTATATAGAATTTCCTTAATTTTATCGGAAATTTCTTCTGAAGAATTTCCAGATAAAATAATATCCATAAGTTCGTTCGTGGATTCCATAAATCACCTCAAGTTATATTTTATTTATATTTCTGCTGCCTTGCTGTTTATATCTGTTGCTTTATCTCCATTTATTCCTGGTTCCATTGGAACTTGACCCAGCATTTGCCCCCCTGCTCCTGGCATAATTGGTTGTCCATCTGGACCAAGAGGGGGAACTAGTTTTGGATCTGGATATAAATTTTCCTCAATTTCTTTCTTGATGAGATTATCTTCATCAACAATTTCCTGATCTGTTTGACGCAATACTTTACGTCTTACATAATCTTGAGAATAATATGTTCCAATGTATGGTTGAATTGCCATCATCAAGTTTAATCTTTCATTCATTAACTCAGTATCTTTAAGTTCAGAGAAATGTCCATCATACAAGTAATCATATTGAATATGATCACTCATCTTTGCCCAATCTTCTGGTGTTACGATATTCTTAAGAATCAGTTGAGTCTTTAGCATATCGTGGAACATATTACTAAATCTCTTTCTCAATCTTCCTACGAACTTACCAAACATCAATTCATCACGAAGAATTTCTGATGATCTTCCCAGATTGAATCCTCCATCAGATGCAGTTCTTGATTCTGGAACATTTAATGCCCTAAACAATTTCTTTTGGAAATACTGAACATCAGTCAATTCCCCAAGATTCTGACCACCAGGAAGAGTAGTAATTTCGGTTCCTCTGCCACCTTCTCTACGAGGCAACCAGAAGTCTTCCATCATAGACATAAACTTCTTGTCATCACGCATTTCTCCAGTGTTTGCATCATAAACAAGTTTATTTCTATACCTGTTCATAACATCACGAAGGTATTGCTCTGCCTTCACTTTAGGAAGGTTGCCCACATCAATGTAGAAGATTCTTCTTTCTGGTGCTCTAGAAAGTCTATAAATCACAAGAGCATCTTCAATCATTCGCAGTTGATTTAATGATTTGATTGCTTTGTGGAGATATGATAAAGTAAGTTGCCTGTTTCTATCAACGAGACCAGAAGTTACATAAGTAATAGAATCCTTTGCAATTTTAACTCCTCTGTTTGTAGAACCTACTTTTTGAATAGTTCCTTGTGGATAATAGAGGAAATATTCATCTATTTCTGGAGAAGAAAATGAACTTATATCATTTACATTTAAATTATTAATATAATTTCCACCTAGATTTGTTTTAGACTTATCTTTTCTTTCTTGTCTAATAAATCTAGTTTTTAAAGCATCAATATATCTTAAATCCTGTATTCCTTCGTGTGGATTTTTTAAGTCAATTACTTTATGGTATAAAATTCTTCCATCAATATACCAGTTCTTAAATATTTCGTGTGCCTTTTTATCAAAATCTAAAAGGTCTTTGATATACTTGAATTCTTCTCTAATAATTTTCTTAAGACCATCACTAGCATTTAAGTTGCTTAATTCAATTTCTACTGGAGAATCATTTAAATCACTTACAATTGCTTCATTAACAACGTTCTCAATAGCACTATCACACTCTGGGTGAAGTGCCATTTCTCTATATCTTTTAACTAAATCATATTCATTTCTGAAGACACCTTCAATATCTACATATTGCCCATAAAATCCACTAGTCAGATAATAATCTGCCCCGTCCTCATTATTTTGAGGAACGGGGGAGACTGCACCCTTAGGTAATTGATTATCATCTTCAATAGAAAATCCAAATAGTCTTGCCATTTTATAATTCTAAACTATAGAAGTATTTAGATTACTTGTCCCTGGTTGTTTCCGTCGTATGCTTCCCACCACTGGACCTGAAGATCTACAGTGAACTCTTCAATTTCATTTTCATTATTGTATGAGAGATCAATTTGGGAAACACTTGTTGGGAATAATCCATAGATTTTATACTTTCTCAAAATGTCGATACTTCCACCATCTGTTCCTTTTGTATTAAGTCCAGTGAATCTTCCTCTAGATAATTGAGAAACAATTGCATTAACTTGATAATCATTAGGATCAATGGAACCACTTCCATCGGAAACCTTTACAATATAATTAACCCATCTTTCAAAAACATTTCTCCATTTGAAATCCACATCATTAATAATTGTAATTGTCCAAACATCAAATGTTCTGTCACCAGCAATCTTTAAAGTTCTACCTCTAAATGGTACTGGAATTTCGGAAATTGTAGATGCAGGAAGACCAGCAGTTTTAATTAACATACTATCTTCAGCATCTACTTGGTCTCCCCAAGGAAAAGTAAATGTTCCTCCAACATCGGAACCGAAATTTACTTCAAATAGATTACTTCTAGCACCACCACCAGAGAGCTTGTCCTTAAATTTTTCAATTGTTCTTTGTGAAAAATTGATGTCGTTAGCCATTAGTCTTTCTCCTAATTAAATTAAACGGTTCCTACAACAGTTTCAAATGAAACTCCAGTTCTTGTAGCAACAAAGGTTAAACCGATGAAGTTAATAGAACGAGCAGGTTTCACATAGATATCAGCAATAAATTCATTTCTATCAATAACAGCAGGAGTGTTATTGGTTTCGTCACATACTAAGAGGAAATCTGTGATTCCACGTTTTGCTTGAACATCTCTTAAGTATGGTTCAACAATATTAATGAAGCTTGCTCTTGTTGAGGCATCATTGAATTCAAACAATTGAGCATCTGCAGCACCTTTAATTGCGTTCTCGATTGCAATAAACAATCTACGAACATTGATTCTATCGAATGCAGAAGGATATCCAAGTGCTGTTTTATCACCAAATAGAATTGTTCCAGAACCTGGATAAGTTATCACTGGATTGACTCTATTTGAATAGAGTTCGTCTCTATCCTCTTGATCTGGATTGTATGAAAGTTTAATTGTGTTCTTGAAGCTTCCTCTTGCCTTTCCAGCAGGTGAGAACCAAGGATACTGATTAATATCAGTTCTTACGCATAGACCAGCAACATCTGCTGAGCAAGGAATATAGACGTACTCTCTATTAAATCTATCATAAATGTACTGATATCCAGAATCAAACACAGCATATGATGAAGAAGACAGTGGAGTGAAGAATGACAAGACATTATTCAGTTTAGATGCTTCTGTTGCTACATTAACAGTAGCAGATCTATATGGAGAAATGAATGCAACGCAGTCCTTTCTTTGTTCTGCAAGGGCAATTAGGTAATTTGCTTTTGATTGTTCGGTTGTTATAGATCCAGCAGCACTTCCTTGAAGAATGAAATTTAATTCAACTTCAGATGGATTTGAAAGTTTGTCAATTGCATCAGTGAAATCACTTAATCCAAGTTCAAAACCTCCAACGTTTGCTGCTTGTCCTGTAGCAGTTGAATAATCTTTTCCTCCAGTTAAAGTGAAAGACTTATTTCCAATTGAATTGAAATGAGTTTCATTACTTACTTCACCGAAATTGCCAAGTGTAGTTGAAACTGGTGTGAATCCAGAAGAGAAGTTTGAAGAAACTTCAGTTACTCCCCAGTAATTATCTGTTGCAATTGCTTCACCTGCATAAACATATTGTGAATTTTCTGCAAGATAATCCTTGTAATATATCTTTTGTGAAGGAGTAGACTCTGCATCAGATGCCTTAGATAGGTTTCTGAAAATTTCCAAGATTTGTTGAGGATTTCCAGAGAAGTTGGATGCTCTGGTATTATCAACTACGGCAACGTGCAGAGCATCATTGCTGCCACCTCTGGTGGTAACATATTGATTAGTTCTTGGTTTTGGTGCGATTGACTTCCACAGAACTGTCTGTCTATCACCATTTGCAGTGTTTAGGATATACTGTTGATTGTACCAGTCATTGACTGAAGTGGGAGTGATTACTCCAGCATTAGAAACTGCACTTACAGTCATAATTTCATTTGTTGCTGGATTAAGTAGATAATCTCCAGCACTTACATTTCCAAGGGAATTCAGTCGCAGTGAAGTCGCAGTGGAATTAATTCCAACTGAGGCAGTTACATCTGCAGGAAGTGAAGATAGAATCTTAATAGTAGAACCATCATTATGATTTGCTGCTACCGTTCCAAATTGACCTCTGGATACTGTAATTTCAGTTCCAGATACATTAGTTACATCTAAAATTTCGGAATCAATCAGAAGGAATTTTGCAGTTGTAATTCCTGTATTACTTTGAACATAAAGAAGATCATCTGTAGACAGGAAATTTTCAGAACCCTGCATATCAACAGTTGCAGTTCCATCTATGTTCAGTGTGGTCAGAGTTTGTCCAGTTCCAACTGAAGCAGCAGCATATGTGCTTAATCCTGCACGAGTAATTGTGACTGCAGTGCTACCAATTCCAAGTGCTCCATTGATGTATAATGGGGAAGATGTAGTAAATGAATATGTTCCTCTTTCTGTATAATCTTGATCGGTTTCTGTTCCACCAATTACTTTATTGGTGACTTTAACATAAAACTCCGAACTTCCAACTCCAGAAACGATTCCCTTTATATGTCCTCCAGTGATTGCTTGAGTAATTCCTACACCAACTGAAATTTGAGCAGTGCTAACTCCAGAAATAGTTTGGTCTGCAAAATTGTCAATCACGCATACTTTAATTCCATCTGCCCAGTATCCTGGATTTTTTGAAATCCAATATGAACCAGTTGAAAGTGTATTCTGATAATTTTCGAAATTTTTAATTTTAATGCTAGTTGATGCCGCACCAACAGCAGCATTTGAATTTTTTAAGTTATCAGAATCTGCTCTCACAACTCTTAAACTTCCACCATATGATAGAAAATTTGATGCTGAATACCAAGACTCATATTGGTAATTATTTTTTGAAGGTGATCCAAAAATATTTACTAAATTATTTTCAGATGTGATAGTAACTACTTCTTCTACTGGACCCCTTTCGAAAGGTGCTGCAATTCCAGCTGCTAAAGGGGAAGTTGCATTAACTGAACCTCTAGTTAAATCTACTTCTCTAACTGAAATACCTGGAGATGATAAGCTTAAAGCCATTTTGACTCCTCTAACTGCTTCATTTTTATCTAAAAGTATTTATAAATTTCTCCTTTTACCTATATTCCCACATAAAGGATCTATCACCATATTCGTCAACCTTCCAGAAATCTCCATCAGCATCAGTAAATTGAGTTTCATCATCAATTCCTGTTAATATGAATCCAAACGGTGCCATATCTTGTTCGATTTGATTCTTTTGTTCATCATATAATCTTTTTCTAACATCCTGATCAGTAAGTTCTTTAAAATAATCTTGTGCAACCAACCAAGCATAAATGACAAGACACATTGCCAAATCGTCATTGCAACCATCTTCTGCTTCAAATGAATTATGCTTTTGAATAAAAGTTGTTAATTCACTAATAATTTCATAGTCATTGAATATGAGTTTGTCTTCCTCGATCATTGTCTTCAAATTCAGACATCCAATCTTCTTAACTGTTTTGGACATCTTAAGACCTAATTGAGTCTTTTTACCAGAGAATCCTTGTCCGACAATCTGACCTGCCCTACCTCTCATAGAACACATCAATACATTTTGATACTCCAAATCATAATTTAAGATTGAAGCTACTTGGTCTCCTACGTCATTGACTTCGCAAAGGACAAAAGCATTATTGTACGCTTTAGAGACCTCGTAAATAACGCTGGGAAATAACATTGGTTTGATTTCATTATTTCTATACTTTGCTACTATTTTATGTGGGAATGCAGTTATATCAAAAATAACAAAGGCAGAATAATCATTTCCAACACCTCTTGCAACATCGACAGTGATTACATAATCTCTATCTGGTCTAGACTCTTCGTATATATCTAATCCTTTATTTCTCTTTATTGGATTATCATATACAAGACTTTTCAATTTGCTGGGTGCAATTAATGTATCAACAGATCCTAGGAATTCGCATTCAAACTCAATTTTAAATTGTTGCTCTGAAGTATTTGCAATAGTCTGTGCTTTCCACTTATCATCTCTCCCTGGAACTTCTGACCAATGAACTTCAGTGGGCACATATTCATTCTTACCTTTCTCTGCATCGTGCCAAAGACGGTAGAAGTGATTCATACCGTGAGGAGTAGATACAATAATAACTTTAGTAGATGAACCAGAAGAAATGGTAGGATATACTGATGCAAAGAAATCATCGGCAAGATGGTTCTGAACGAATGCAAATTCATCCAAGAAGATGATATTATATGAACCACCTCTAACTGCAGATGCTGACGTTGAGGCAGCAAGAATCTTCGAACCGTTCTCCAGTTCCATAGAACCCCTATTCCACGCAAGGATGCCCTGCTGTAACCACTTGGGAAGGTTTTCGTATGCAGTTTGCAATCTCTGTAAAAGATCCCTAGCAGTAGATGCCTTGTTGGCAAGAATTGCAATATTTACATTATCGTTAAATAACGCATAGTGTAGCAAATAAGAAACCACAGTAGTAGATTTACCTGTCTGCCTAGGCATTTTGCAGATGTTAAATCTATTTGTGTGGAAATTATTAATTAACTTTTCTTGAAAGTAATATGGTTTAAATTGTTGAAGACCGTGATCTAGTGTAACAATTTTAATATAATTCTTCGCAAAATAGACAGGATTCTTCTTGCATTTTATAAATTCATCTACCTGTTCGGCAGTAAATTCAATTTGAGTATTTGCCTTTTTAAGTAAAGGATTTCCAAGATAAACATTCTGACTCATAAATTATCAACAATTCCAGGCTCTTAATGATTTATTAATTCTTGAATTAGGGTCGTTAGCAGTTTTTGAACTTGTCAGTTTTTTCTTCATTCCTGACATACGAGCACAAAATGATGCTCTACGAGGATTGCCTACCTTTTTCGAAGGTGCCTTAAGATCTGAACCAGGATTTTCCCTTTCATAGGATTTTCTTCCCTTTTCATTTAATCCACCTTCTTTATTTTTTCCTTCTTTTCTTTGCCAGGCAGCAACTTCAGTTATGAATTGATCAAAAGTTTTTCCTTCATTTACTTCCTCATCACTAGACATATACTCTGCTGCAGTATCAATAAAATCTGCTGCTCTAGTGATTTTTGATTGAACCCAAGCGGGAAGTTGTTGTTTAGGTGATTTAACTAGTCTTCTTAATATATTAATAGATCTTTCAATTTGATCAAATTCAATTCTTGCCATATATCCTTCATCATCTTTCTTCTTACCAGTTGCAATTTCCTTATGGTCCTCTGCAACATAAGATTCATTTGCTGGATGAACTGAAGCAATACTATACTTTCTCCACATAGCAGGACCCCAAGAACATTGAGATTCTGTTTCGTGTTTGTTGCATAATAGACAATATCTTCTTCCTGCAAGAAGTTCTCTATTATTATCTAAAGATTCTTTTACTGAAGATTTTTTCTTTTCCATCTTTTTCAGTCTTGTATAGTAATCTGGAAATTCATCCAAATGCTGAAGTGCAGTAATTTCTGCATTCTTTCTACTTGTAGTATGTTCAAATTCTACCTTTGTTCCCGTTTCAAGTTGTTTTTGAATATGCTCAACAGGAACTTTATGCTTTTTAGCAATTTCCTGAACTGTTTTGTAAGAACGTGTAGGACCTTTTGGATCTTTCATTTCAAATACTACTCTTCAGTATTATTTAGAAGACCTTGTTTTATAAGTTTTGACAACTCTGCAGTAGATCCAACAAAGAGTGCATTATTCACTGTTGTAGGACCGTTTTTAGTGGGAGCATCAAGGTCTTTCATTTTCTTTTGGAGGTCTAGTAATTTATCACTCACATCTCCAACTGATTTAATTAATTGTCCAGCAACTTCGTATGCTCTGGGATGATCTGAACTTTGAGCAACTTCTAATATACCATTGATTGCTTCCTGCCCCTTCTCAATCAGATTATATAAATTTGCTCTTGTATATTCATAATCCTTCCTGGGGTCATCGGGAATTTCTACAATTTTAGATTCCACAGGTTCAACAGGTGATAAATCAGTTTCTATATTTAGAGACTTTTCAATCTCACTAAACTTACTTTCATTCATATTCATACGTCCACATCAATTCCCTGAGAATCACTATACTCTTTAAAATCCGAAAAATCTTCTAATAGACTATTGAATCCAAAGTCATCTCCATATTCAATTAAAGGATCATCTTGAGAATTAATTACTCCATCATCATTATAATCCTTCAGTGCCTTTGGAGTAACAGTATATCTTACTTCACGTTTGGCATTCAGAAGAGCATCTGTAGCATAATCTACTATGACCTTTTTAATCAGACCATTTGAATCATCTGGAATCTGATTAAATACATAAGTCTTTGCAGTAAATGATAAAGTATAGTATATCAATCTTCTTTGCTTAAAATCTTCTTCGTAAGTATCTCTAAAATTAATTCGGTTTAATATTACTGGGATATCCTTAACCTCACGAATTTCTGGGATTAAATTCACACTTACATTAAATGATGGTTGGAAAAATGGAATGATTTGCTCAATAATTTGAAGGCAATCATCTTGTATTTTAGATACAATATTTAATTCAAATCCAATATCATATGGAACTGGCATATAGACATTTTTTATTTCTGTTCCATCTTGAACACTTGTTCCTTTAAAGGTTTGGACAGTTGAAGATTTTCTTGCTGGAGCATAATCTAATGATGTCATTTCAAATGACATTCTCGGAAGAGAAGTTGCTACTCTACGATTTCCATCTTTAGATTGTTCAATTCTAGATAAAAATTTCTGAATTGGTCCATATGATAAAGGAACCTTCAGTGTAGTTAAAGGTGAATCATTTGAATCTGTGTGCTTTATTGTGATGTTGTTAAAAAGTGTTCCAAAAGCAACTACAGTTTTATGAATGCACTTATTGTAAAAATAATCCCCAAGCATTTTAATTTACCTTTAACTATATTATGTAGCAATTAAACATCCCCAAAGGGATTCCTTTCACTAAAATCTACGATATCATCTGCTTCTTCTTCTATTGTTTTATTATCATCATATAATGTTGATGAAGATGGGGTATCATATTTCTGAATTACATAAGCAGCATTAGACGAACTGCCCGTGATTCTTTCTCCAACTACAAAGTCAGTTCCTATTCCAGATATCTTTAACTTACTCGTGCTAGCATCCCAACTTTGAACAATCCCTGTAACTCCAGTTATAGATGAAGTAACAGTTTCTCCAAATATAAAGTTTCCAGAGGATACAGTTGATCCTGCCCCTATAGTAATAGTAGGAGCAATTGTATAACCAAAACCAGAATTTGTAATTAATATTGAGGAAACTTGACCAGACTCATTAATTTGGCAGATTCCTGTAGCAGTAACACCTATAGAAGTTGGAGGGGATGAAAATGTAACCGTTGGTGCTGTTGTATATCCAGACCCTGAAGATGTAATTGTTACTATTCCTATGTTTCCATAGTCAGATATTGTAGGAACAACTTTTATCTGATGACCCCCTCCCCCAAAAAATGATATGCTAGGTAAATCAGTAGAAGTATATCCTGATCCTGGATTAGTTAAATAGATTTGTTTTAAACTTTTCTTTAGTAATAATGAACTTCTTTCGGTCATTATTCCAATTGCTTGTGCTTGATTTCCAGATGCTGGGTCTTCAATAATTATAGTTGGAGTTGATTTATACCCATATCCACTATCAATAATATCTATTTTGCGAATTCCTCCATTAGTTAAGGATGTTTGTGCAGTGGCAGTAACACCAATTCCAGAAAGTGTCAAAACTGCAGTATACCCTAAATCCTTTAATTGATAATCTATATCAGTAATTCCAGTTTTTATTTCATCATCTTCAATTTCATAGACTTCACATCTCAATTCATAAACATAATTTTTTTGCAATTGATAAAATGGTTTTCTATTTTCAGTATATTTAATTTCCAATAAACTATCACTCATTGGAACATATATTAAATCTCCTTCATTAGGTCTCAATGAATTTTTTACATTTGGAATACTCTTCATCAATTCCGAAATATAAAGTTCAAATCTTTCCTTTGAGATTATTAATGTCATTTCATCAGTCACTTTGACTCCAAATTTACTCATTAAAACACTATTAGCATCAAATCCTTCATAATTCATAATATATGCTTCTATTGGAAAAGCACTTTGAAATTTGGAATAGATTACATCTCTTATTACCTTTCCTTCAGAGAAAATTTGTCTAGGAAGATAATAAACATCTACTCCATAGATTTTTAATTGTTCGTTGATTAGATCTTGTACTAGTCCCTGCTCTGTACCAGATCCCTGAAGAAAAAATGAATTTAACATATTATCCTATGAGATCCATTGGAGGTAATTCAAACTCTAACATCATTCTATCTTGAATGTCCTGAAGATCCTTCAGAGCATCATCATATATCTGTCTTCCATTTAACTCCACTCCACCAGGAAGTTTTACGCCCTGGAACTTAATTAAGTTCTGTCCCCATTGCTTTTTAATTAATGCAGTTAGATATATTTTTAAGAATGAATCATTCCATACTTTAGTATAATCATTAGGATCTAATACCCTGTAACATTCTATCAGTAAATAATCATCTACTTGTAAAGTGTCCCAACTAGTATCTAAGTATAACCTATCCTGCCTTTTATTGAATCTAATTCTTCTTTCTGGATTTACGATCCAATCAATATCTTCAAGATATCTTTTAGTTACAAAATAATTTAGAAGTTCAGTTGAACTAAACCAATAAATGTCGTTTAAAAATAACTGATAATTTACGTTGAATAAGTTAGATGATATTGTTCTATTATCAAGTTTAAATACTCTTTCAACTCCGATTACAGTTTCTGGAACTGGAATATAGTTACTATTTTCTTCCCATCCAAATGTCCCAATCCCAGTTGTTCCGAAAGTTGTTACGATTCCTGCAGAGGATTCTCCACCTCTAGCACGTCCTCTATCTTTATCTGCTTGAGTAAGTTTATATTTAAGAAACATTTTTTCGACACCATCAAAGTGCCTCTCTTGGAAATATTGCAGAGCATCATCAACTAAATCCTCAAGTTGCTCTTCTGCAACGTTAATTTCCAAAACAGGAGCACCAAGTTTTCTTAAGCAATAATCAATTAATTGTTGTCTTGATGCTGGTTTTGCCATTATTCAAACACTTTTTAGTTATTTATTCTATCGGCATTAAATTAAGATTTTGAATCATTTCTTCCAGTGAAAAGTAAAGTTTTACATAACACTTACATAAATTTTTCAATTCGTCTAAATCGGAACAATTCTCTATCTCTCTTGATATTCTTTCGTATTCAAATAATTTTGAGATACTTTGAAGTTCTAAAGCATCAGGTTCCATTTAAAATCTCCTTTAATAATAATTTAATTTCCTGAATTGAAGATTTCATATCATCAATATCAGACTTAATATTGTTCATTTCATTTTCTTTTATTTTTCTCAAATTTCTACTACGATCATAATTAATAGATTCAATTGAATCTGTATTAATTATTGCATTGGTATCCAAATCTCGGATTAAATTTGGATACCCCTCAACTTTAGCATATCTACGTGTCATTTCAGTGCTATCACTCTAAGATCCTTTATAATTGGAGTATATGATTGATTTGTTGTTGTACCAATTATTTTAATTGCAAAAGAAGTGAATTGTGCTAAATTGTCAATACTGTATGTATAATCACGATATTCATTGTCCAAACTTTCTGGCACAAATTCATCAGATGTTCCATTATTATTTCTCACATTGATTATATTTCCATTAACATCTAAATTAGAATATCCTGGGAAAAGTTGCCATACTTGATCAGTATCAGGAGAATTATTATTAAATACTTTATAAAGAATCCTGATATCAGAACTTGAATGTCTATAGGCAGAATGTATTACTTTTAATGATGTTGCAAATTCAGTTAAGTCAATTCTATTGGAAACATAGATAAAGGAATTGGGATCATCTATGTTTGAATTTACTCTAGAATCATTTGGGTATGATGTAATTGGTTTGTCAATTCTGTAATTTTCCGCAAACACTGAAGCAGAATCTAAATTAATAATTGGAGACAAGTAAGAATCTGAAGTATTTAAATTTAATTGAACTGTAAATGATTTTTGATCAATAAACTGAGATGAAGGTAAAAACTCCAATTCATTTACTCTTGAGCACACCATTCTTGGAGTTTTAAATCTATTTTGTCCATTTGTTGATACAGTTTCAAATCCAGAATCTCCAAATGATGTCTCTGAACCATTTGCACTAGTTGAAGAAACAGTTCTCACTGAAGATACTACTGTTGTTGATAGATATTTTGTAACAAAGTCCTCCGAAAATTCTAGAATTCCAAATTGAATATTCTTTGTAGAGTAAGCATTAGACCCACCTCCAAATTTATTAGACTCGAAAGTTGGTCCAGAATCAGAAATTTGAACATAATAATTATCTATTGAAGGATCAATTATGGAATTAAATGTTTTGTTTATTTCCGTCAATGAAATTCCATTAAACTCATACTTTTGGACTTTTGAATTTATTGAATGGATTGCTGCAACTGTTCCAAATAAACCTCTTCCTATTCCTGTTAATTGACTACCAGATATATTTTCGTATGAAATAATTTCGTCATTAATTTTAATATATCCAGGATTTGCTGTTTCAACAGGAACCCCTCCAAACTCATCTAATCCAGAAGTTGACGACAATTCAATTGGACCACTTGACTCTTTGCTGAGATTAGAACTTAATTTAACTCCTACTCCATCTGGTTCAATTCCAGAAATAGTTACTTTATTATTTTCGGAATACATCCCGTGATTTGGATGATTTACTAAAATATAACGACCATTATTGTAAGGAGATTGTGCAGAGGTGGATAATGTTAGTATTGGATCTGATGGAAGTTGATTTTGAATTGATTGTGTTGGGAGAATAGTGTTTGTAAAGAATGCTGTTCCTCCAGAATTGGAAAAGTTTGCTCTTTTTAATGTAAATTTCAGATCTTCTTCTTGAGTTGGAGTCCAAGTTGTTCCATTTTGCGATTTGAAAATTGATCCAAGAGATGGTTGTTTTCCTATAATTACTTTTTGTATTTCTGGAAGTGATGCAGTAGAAATTTCTATCTCACCAACTCTTGATACCCAAACAGTATAAGAGTCACTATCTGATATAAGAACGATTGCATATTCTCTTCCACCTTCCAGTAATGTTAAATCGTCAAATTTAAAATTAGTTGCAACTTGTCCATTTGAACTAATATTAACTTCACTCGGATTTAGTACTTTTGTCAATGATCCAACAATTTTGTCAGGACCACCTGGGATTCCTGAAGATACCTCTCTGATTTGAAGTTCCACTGGAATAGTATCATCTTTAGAACCAAAGAAGATATCAACAGAAGTTATGAATACTCCATTTTCTTCTGGCACATTAAATGTTTGTGCCAGTGGATCATAATAAGTTATTCTTGTTGTTGTAATTTTAGTTCCTTCGGAGATGAAGTTTGCCTCTGCTGAACTTGAAGAATCAAACGAAACTGCCTTTGCTGTAGTGCTTCCAGTTTCAAACTTGATTCTATTTTCTGTAGGTGATGGTATAAAGAATGCACCAATTAAACTTCCATTATCATCACTCACTAATTCAGTAGAAGATACTGTAGCTAATGCTCCAGATGATTCTCCATACAATCTCATTCCTACGGTAACATTTCCAAAGAATTGTGCAATGCTAATATCACTTAATGACTCTATATCTACATTCAATACTGTAGATTCTGGTCCATATAATTCTGGTAATGATACTGATGGAGAATATGGATTAATCTTATATGTAAAATCTGGATTATTATATGGTCCTGTTTTGTGATTTGGAGTACAAAGTCTAAACTTAACTTTATTTCCATTTGTATCGGAACCACTTACCGACTCCCCTATATTAAAGGATCCAGTAACATTCGATATTTGAATTAATTTAGGAAAAGCATAAGTTGAGTCTGAACTATTATCAGATAAATTTCTTGAATCAAATAAGAAGTTGAATTTACTATTCGGTTTTACTCTTGTTGCAATAAATCCAACGTTTCTAGATCTAATATACTTAATATCAGATCTTTCCGTCCTTGTTCTGTCTTCTCCCCTTCCACGTCTTCTTATTTCTGGATTTTTAATTCTAACTTCCCACTTATCTGTATTTGGAAGAAGTTGTAGTTTTCCTGACCAAGTTACAATATTAAATGGATTTATATTGACTAACTTACTGGCAAATGGTTGTCTTTGGTAAGAAATCTCATCATATTTTAGAGATAAACTTTTTCCAGTTACCTGTAAATTAGTTGAAGATGTTTGGACTAAATCAATTCTAGTTTTTTCAGTATCAGCAGTTAATTGTTCATTTTCAATTTTTGATCTGAATAAAACATTTTGTGTATCTGAACCTAAATAAGACTTAAAATTATCTACAAAGAATCCAGATTTAAACCTATTAAATCCTTCTGCATCTTCAATTAGAAGATTTTGTGTTGCTACTTCAAGTAAAGATAGTGAAGTGTAATATTCTAATGATTCTACTCTCTTCTCAATGTCTCTAATATCAGACATTCTATATCTCTTATGATCTACTAACTCAATCTCAATATCTTTAGATACATCAAAAACATAAGCAGAAGATCTAATTGTGGCAATATCTAATACATCTTTAGATATTTCTGGAATAATAGGAGTTTCACTAGGTTCTCCTAAAACAATATCAAAATTTCCCTGACTATCTAATGTAAGTTTGTCAGTTCTTGGAAGATAGAACTTGTAGTCAAAAACTACAGACTCATTTGATTTTAATATATTTGAGGAATTATTTGATTGGGAAGTAAATATTCTTGAAACATAATCAAACGGACTACGTGAAGAAGATGATGAATAATCACTCACTCTTGGTCTTGTATCAATTGTATCAACATTCTTTACATCTTTGAATGAGGCAATATTTTTGTATAGATTAGATGGATAACTATTGACAGATACTACATCCCCAGAGTCGGTTGTTTCGAAATTAAAATAATCAAATACAATTTTAAGTTTTTTAGATGGTTCTCTTGATGAAGTTTTTCTTATTAGTCTTCCAATATCATAGAAATGCTTTCTTTGACCATTATCAACTATAAATTCCGAAATTATGTTTTCATCACCAAAGGTAATATTAGTTACAGATGCTTCAGTTTCCGATTCCTCAAATTTAATTACCTCGTTGAAATTAAAGGTATTTTTGGACTTATAGACGAAAGAAACACTTGAAGAGGATGGTGTTCCAATGCAAATTGCAACTGCTCCAGAAGTTTGACCGATAATTTTTTCACCTACAATAACATCATTCGTATTAAGACCAGAAATAGTTAATGTTGGTAATTGAGGTTCATTAGAATCTGATGATTGGAATACTGCGTGAACTTGGAAGATATCTGGATAATTTAAACTAATCTCCTCATCCTCTACTCTTCTTCCATAAACTCTGGAAGTAATTAATCCATTGGATGCAGGATTATATTTAGTACTAGTAATTCCAATTGAAGCACATCTCTGAAGTTTCTTATACTTTGAAGATATATTAGATTTGATTTGAGTTGTAATTATAGAAGCAGTTCCACTAGAAACTGATAAGTCAGTGAAAGATGCTTCTTTTCCTCCTGAACTTAAAGCAAACTGATCTGAGGTTAAGGGAATATTTACCCCAGAATTAGTGACAACACAGTATCTTTCTTCATCAAAATCTGCATATACAAAATTAGTATTCTGTAAAGATGGAAGATCTATTGTGTTTGCTGCAATGGTAATTCCATCATAGTATTTCTTAACAAAGATACTAGAATTCAAGAAACTTACCTCAGAAACATTTGAGTTTTCTAAGGGAGCATAGAACTCAGAATCATTATAATTTTTAATGGTAGGTCTAATTAATTTAATTTTATTTAATGTTCCAGTTGAACCTAAAGAATTGGAACATACACTTGCAACTGAAGGAAGATCACTAACACTTATTACTATTGATGTTCCTCCAGTACCAACACTAGAAATTCTTGAGTATGTTGGTAAAGTTGCATTTGGGATTGTATATGAAATAATATCAGTTGTGGTAAAACCTACTGCAAACGAAAACCCATCTTGCCTAGTAATTGTTGCAATTCCAGAATTAACTGCAATATTAAATAATCCATCAATTAATTTAGAATTTGATAAAACAGAGTCTGCAGTGAATTCTGGTGAAGATACTGCTTTAATATCTTTAATTGAATAATCTATTACACTATCAATTGTAGTGGTAGTATTAATTCCACATACAACAAGTGGTTCATTTTGGATAAAGGTTCCAGAAACTTGGTATAGTTTAATATCTTGACCACTATAAGTTTTAACGTATCCAGTTGAATTGCTATACTGTCCCTTAATATAATCTCCAGTAGTAATTCCAGAAATTGTATTACTAGTGTTTATTTCTGTGTATGTTTGTATATCAAATAGGTATAGATTTGCTTCACTTGCTTCGTTTTCATATGAGTTATTGTCATATTCATAATCATATACTCTTGCTATACCAACTTCAGAAGTAGAAATTGGTTCGTGACTGGAATTTAATCTTCTGCGATATAGTAAAATTGAAGAATCTGTAGTGATTCCAATTTTAGGCAGTCCCTCGACATTATTAACTTTTAATATATTACCTGCTCTAAAGTTTGATGCTGAAGAATCTACAGTTTTTGTAGTTCTTGGTTTTTCATAATCAAGTAAATTTGTACTTGTAGGAACTTCATATCCCTTAACGTATGCTTTTCCTGGAGATACACTAATTACTGCTAAATCATCTGATGGAACTAATCCCCCAGATGTCTTTTCATCAATTGTATATTGTCCACCATTTCCAAAATTATCATTTAATGATTCTCTAGCAGAAACCTTATATGGAGTTACATAATAATTACCAGACTCATCATAAGTTCTTCTTGCTAAAACCTCAGTTATAAATGCATATGGATCATTCTGATCTATTTTTTTAAGAACTCCATTCTCAACTCTAAAAAGTTCTATAAAATCATCATCATTATAATCTTCTAAATCTTTTTTAGTTAATGCAGTTTCAATCTTTAATCTGTCTGCTCCTGGAGCAGCATAATTTGAAAATCCTCTTGCATTATCAACTAAAGAAGTATCTTCATTAGAATCTACCAAAGACTCTGTTATTTGAAGACCAACTCTATATGATGGAGTATTTGTATAAGGATCTAATATTACAGTATTTTTTGAAACATTGGTAAAATATCCTCTAATAAAATAAACACCATCCTCAATCTTTGCTGCAGATCCTACAGAGGATGCAGTCCTATTGATTGGAGATGAAACTCTAAAAACAGAAGAATCTGCTGAAAATAAAGTAGAACCAAAAGTAACATCTGATTCTGTAAGCAACTCTTCTCCATCCTCAAACACTTGAGAACTAAAATTTTCAGATGAAGAACTCAAGTATTTTACATATAATGCAGTTGTATTTCTAGTTGATTCGGAATCAGATGATGATAATGCATATTCAACTTTTGCCACTATACCAGTATTTCTGCCTCTTATTTTTTTACCAACAAAGACTTGAAAATAATCTTCAACTAAAACACCTTTATAGGTGCTTTCAATTTCAATACAACTGAAAGTCCCATCATATGCAAAATTACCAGGTATAACGATTCCACCGTTAGAAAAGAACTTACTACCAAATTTTTCAATTTGATCTTGAAGAATTGATTGTAAATTATTTAATTCTCTAGTTTGTACCGTTACTCCAGGTTTAAATAAAACCTTGTGATAGTTTTTATCATCATTAAAATCATCATAATAAGGACTTACGTTTAAGTTAGTGCTTTGTGGCATTTTTAGAACTCTATAATAATTTTAATGTCTTCTCTTTGATTTGATGCTCTCGTGATAGTAGATCTATTATCTACGTATAGTATATCACCACTCTTTGTATTTATATCTGGATTTGAGAGTCCATCTGTATATGTTTGTCCCAGATATTCTCCAGAATATTCAGAACCATCAATATTAGCAACCGAATAAGTATTTGAATCTATTGTTATGGAAGAAGTATTAAATGAAGAATAAGTATATGAAGTTGAAGATGTAATTCCTGCAAAATCTGGATTTGTTATGTATGGATCAAAGGATTTTGCAATGTAATCCCCAGAGGTATAAGTATCAACATATAATTCTCTTGATTGAATATATTTAATGAAAGTTGCTGCTCCTATTTCTTGAGAACTAACAATATATCCCTTTGCACCAGTAGATGATTGAGTAATTTGACTATCTAAAGTTGGATCTACACTCCCACCAAGAGCAATCCCATAAACACCAGACCCAGTGGTTCCTGTGAAAAATGAACTAGTATCATTACTCAATACATCTTTTATAATTCCAATTCTAGAAAATTGATTCTCTACAATAAAGTCTGGATTTGTGGTAGAATTTTCAATTCTGCTATAGACTAAGCATCTAAATGCACCAAGATCTCTATAAATGTTTGCTCCATATCCACCTGGTGGAGGAATAATAACATTGAATATACTTTTTTCTATAGATGGATCTCTTGGAACAATAGAATCCAAATCCAAAGTGGCATAGGTATATCCTGAACCAGGATTGACCACTTCCACTGCATCTGGATAACCTTCAGCATTAAACGTAACTAATGCAGTCGCACCAAATCCGTCTCCCTTTATGGGGCACACAACTCCCGATTCGGGGTCAGATCCAATAAGATATTGAGTTGATTTTTCAATTAATACTGCTCTAATTGCACCATTAATAGCACTAGATCTTACTTCTGAAATCAGAGAATTAGTGCTTGTTTGCCAATTATTAGGAACAGGAATGTAATCTGTGGAATCAAATTTTAAATAATCTGCTGGACTAATTCTATAAAGAAATTTCCACACATATCCATCACCTCTATCTACATATTCATTAGTGTCTATATGAGTTGGTTCTATCGTAGAGGGAACACCGTTTTCATTTCCAGGACTTGTTCCATTGTTAATGCACATATAAACATTAAATTCACTATTCATTACATAATATTGACTATCATAAAGTCTAGGTAATTGTGAATTTCCAGAAAGATTATAAGCACTATAGTCGTGCCTATACATATCATATCGTGTTCCAGAGGTCCAAGTAATTTTAGGAATTGCTCTAATAACATCGGATGAAGTAATCTTCTTTACTCCGAGGATAGATTCTTTATATGAATTGTGATAATTGAAATTATCTATTGGATTTGCTGGATTGGAATCCCAAGAATTCCAATACTGATCTGGATTTGGATACCCAATAAACACATAATAGTTTCCCTGGGAGGGATTGTCTTCAACATACTTAATGGAATCTACAAAATTAGTACAATTTTGTATCTTTAAATTATCAGTTATAATTGCTGGCATTTTGGTGGTGTTTTTACCTTATTTATTCTATTTTTCTCCAAATACTTATTGATGATGTAGTAGATCCAGTATTTGTAGCATTTGTAGAAATTCCTATTACACCACTTGAAATTGAAATAACTTTGTAAGAATCAGTAAATGTAGATTCTAAATAGTCTCCAATCTGAATTCCAACAGTATTGATTCCTATAGTTGACGCACTTGCAACAGCAAAAGTTCCAGTGACTGTTTTAATTGAAGTAAATCCTACTTCGGCGGAACTTAATGAATCTCTGGATTTGCTTATAATTTCTCCCCCAATAATTAAGTCCATAGACTGTGGAGTTATATCAACTGGACGATATGTAATTGAGTCGTAGGATAATCCTTTTTTATCATATATTTCAGTTTTTAATTTATCAGAACTCAAAATTCTCTTAATTGTTCTTCCTAATTGTGTTTGTGGATTTTTCTCTATATTTTTCTTAACTAAAACTTTATCACCAATTTTAACTCTTGGATCAATGTCATTATAGATAACATCTCCTTCACTTCCAGTATAAAAATATACTCTTATAGTACTGCCACTTGGAGGTGCCTCATCAAATACAATTTGAGTTCCTCCATCAAAAAAGTATGATTCATCTGGTATTTGTAAGATATCATTTACAAAAACTAACGTAGTTTGAGAAATTTCAATTGGAGAACCTGGCAATGACTCTATACTTACTAATTGACCATTCTCCATTAAATTAAATGTCCTTCTAGTTCCATTTGCATAACTAGATAAATCGTCTAATTTTCTTAAGTTCCCTAAATTCCAGGCAGAAAATTTATCCTTCTCCACATATAAAACTGATAATTTTATTTCATCTCCAGAAACTTGAGTTGAAAGTCCAACGATATTTGGAATGGATAAAATTTCACCAACAGTATAACCATATCCAGGATTTGTAATTTTGAAATCTGCAATATTTCCAAAATCAGAAATATCAAATGAAACTCTAGCACCAACTCCATTAGTTGATCCAGTTAATTCCATATTGTCATATTGGAATGGAGAATCAATTAGAATATTTGGAGTATTAGTGTTAGTTGGATACACACAATTTTGTATTATATTGATAGATGTAATATATCCATCTTGAATAATTCCAGTTCCATATCCAACAATTCTTTGTCCGTTTTGCTCAAATGTTACTGAAACTGCATATCCAGGATCATTTCGATAACCTGATCCTGAATATGCTATTCCAATGTTAGAAGAATTAATTACATAATTACCAGAATTTTCTACTTTAACAGATTCTATTAATTTTGCTTGTCTTAGTGGTTGATAATTCTTTCCTCCTGATAACCCATATCCAACAATAATTCCTCCACGAGGATATCCTTTTATGTTAACATCGTAGTCTTTTGGAGTGTATAGGTCAGTTCCTATTCCTATAAAATTAATATTTGTTTGCGTTCCTCCAACTTCTTCATATACAAAGGATTCTTCAAATTCTGGATATTGAAATATGTTATTAATTAAAACTACACCATTATCAGATGCAATTCCAACTGTAGAAATTCCAGAAGTTTTTAACTCAAATGATGTACTGATTCCATTAAACCCAGAAGATATGTCATCAAATATGGCATTTCCTGAATAATCAGATCTTAAAAATGCTCTTCCAGAAAATGAAGATTGTCCTAACAAATTAGTGTGACTAAGAATAGCATTTCCAAATGGTTTTAACCTATCATATTGTCCCCTGTCAAGATTAAACTGAACTTTAATTGATGAAATTGCATCTTGGTAATTTTCTGCAAAACTAAAGTTGTTCTCATAATTTTTAATTGCAAAATAAAATCTACCAGAATCCAAACCTTCTGGTGGATTTTGAGTAGTAATTCCAATTATAGATCCTGTTTTAATATCAGTATTAAAAATATTGAAAGAAAAACTAGATTCGTTAAAATCTTGTGCGGTTAATTTATAATTAGATTTTACCCCTTCAAATGGTGAATCGGTAAAATAAAGTTTATCTTCTACGATATTATATTGACCAGACATTACACTTACATAAGAAAGTGTGTTATCCCACTCTATTGTTGGAGTTCCTAATAATGATTGTCCTCGGAATAAAGTAACCGTTCCTATTCCAGAAACTAATTCACTATATTTTACGGATATTACCTTTGCGTACTCATCATTGATTTTTAAAATAGTTCCTGGAAAAATTCCTTCAAGAGACTCTAGTTCTAAGGATGTATTATCAATAATACTTAAAACTTCTGTAGTAGATGCAATTGATAATGGAGATTGTATAATATTATCAATTGATATTATGCATTTTGTATTCTGTTTTTGGCATTTAAATGCGTGGGGGTTTCCAGTTCCAACTCCAACTATGTCTATGTAACTGTTTTGTAAAGATAATTGTTTAGAAAATGCTAATCTAATTCTTCCAGAATCAACCACAATTGGATAAACTTCATCTGGCAAAAATGAAGTACTTAAAGTATTTCCTGGACTAGATGGAGATATTCTTATTCTATACCCAAGATTTGGAGGAATATAAGTTAAGGATTCTCCAGTAACAAAAAAATGATCCTTTATTGATATAGTATTATTGGAAGAATCAACCACTTCAGAGTTTTCTCCATCAAATTCTTTATAAAAAATAGATTCATTTTTATGTTTTAGTAAGAATGAATTAGTTCCAAATACTGTAGGAACATAAATTGAACTCGAAGAATTTTCTGGCATTTTTATTATAATAGTGGATTAGTTGCTCTTTTAATATTCTTTTCATAAAACTTGATATCATAATCTGCCAAATCATTTGGATAATATGCCAAAGTATATGTTGACTGATTTGGATCAAAAATAGTAGAGAAGTTTATGTCATCAAAATTTCCAATAATTCCATAATCTACATTATTTAAGTACTTTTCAATTTCTGTAATAATATCATAATGCACAGAATTTATCTGAACAATATTTCTAGTTGTATTCCCACCAAGAGTTTTTTCAATCTCAATTACATATTTAGATGCAGCATAATCTGTTGTTATAGTTGTAATTCCAACAGGATCTAGTGTAGATGCTGTAAATTGAACTCTAGAACTATTTAATTTGCCATATTCAAGGAGTTGTTCTTTTGGATTAGTTGATGTTTCGACTAAAAGACTAGCATTAATATATAATTTTGCTGCAGTATTAGGAACTCCAGTATACGTTATTACAATGTTATTTGAAGGTCCAGTTTTAATACCTACTTCTCCAAGATTTCTAATTTCATTTTCTGAATATACTGACTGTATTACTGAATTGCCATTGTATAAAAAAGTAAATTCTAAAAATTCTTCTATTTTATTTGGTTCTTTTGAAATACCAACATAAACATTTCCAGATTTGCATTCAGATAAATCGCAAAGATTAATTGTTCTCTCTGATGGTGTTGATTGTGATGTAAAGGATGTTGTTATAGCAACGTTACTAGTATTTCCATAATTATTAATAACTACTCCATCATCTAAAGGAACCGTTTCCCTGATAGTTTTTGAACTTAAAATATTGAAAATATTATATGGAATCAATTCCAACACAATTTCGGACTTGTTATTAAAGGTATTTCTTATCCTAGCATTGTAGGCACCTAACTCTACGTCCTCAAAATATGAATATGCAACAAAATTTACGTCTTGATCATTTCTTGCCAAATACACTTCAGAAAGTGAAGGCAATTCAAAGTTTGTATAAAAGGATTTAGATGATTCTAAAAATACAATATATTTTGCAATAATTGAACCCTGTCCATAAGTGGGAACAGTATCAATAATTATAGACGCAAAAGATGGATCACTATTAAAATTATTAGAGATATCATCTATGGATAAAACCCTATTATTTAAGCAAAGTAAATAATCGGATAATTTCAGTGATTTAAACTTAAGTATTTCTGAATATAAATTTTTATTATCATCTACATCTTCCAATACCAGATCAATATCATTAATTGTATTAATGTTTACATAAGAACTTAATGAAATATTGATATTTGATGTATCAATTGATGATACTTGATAGGGATTCGTGTCTTTAGATTCAACTTGAAGATCTCCAAATTTTTTTAGTCCAGCAATGTGCGTTAAATCTGAAACTGGAGATTCCCATTGAGTTATTTGCTCTTTAGATTTTAATGAATATGAGAAATTCTGATAATAGTCATTATCTGGAAGTTTCTGCATTATTTCTGAAAGATTTCCCTTTTGAGTAATCCATCCTATGGTTTTTGATTTGCTACTAGATACATTAAAATCTCCAGAAACTGGGTTAATTTTTACTACAGTACCTTCTGATTTGCTATTTTGACCTTCTACTTTTTTACCTATTGATATATTGGATGAATCATATACTTTTATATTAGACTTGCTAATATTATCAACTTCATTATTAATTAACTTTGTATTTTCAATAACTTCATTTGAATAAAATTCACTCTCGGTTAAAGTTAATTCGCAAGTTGGAATATGCTTAGAATTTATTACATAAGCACGATCATATGATGCTGCAGTTCCTGGATTATTTGGAAGTCTATATCTGATGATAGATTGATTAGGACTAGAATAATTTGTAACTATTCCTACAACAGTAAAAGTATTGTATGAGTATTTTGATGAATCAAATCCATATCCCAAAGAAACAACTCCTTCGACAAAAATTTCATCTCCAACTTCGAATGGAATTGGATTAGATGTTGTAAATCCAGAAATAGGAGTTTCAACTGTCAATGATATTAAATGAGTTTGTCCAGATAAAGTTGATGTTGCATTCAATATCTTTAATCCATTTGAATTATCAATAAAAATTGCTTTATTCCCATTCTTTGGCAATCCAGTTCCTTGATTGTATAAAACAATATTACTTACTGAAGGTCCAGATAATTCACAATATGCTTCAACTTTATCATAAATTTTATTTGTATCTTCGTTATAAATTTTTATAGTAGGTGGACTTAGATAATTAGAACCTCCATACGTCAAATTTATGTTTGAAACTTTATAATTATCCTTTAGGTATATTAATGAATAAAGATTTGAAGATGGTTTTAGTGTTTTATCTGATGGGCATATAAAATTAGAAATACTTTCAATCTTATTAATTTTTCCTATTGTATTTGTAATTGGTATCAATATTGCATTTTTTCCAGAGATTCCAATTTTAGAAATTGACGGAAGTTTTTTATAATTCTTTCCTTTATTTGTAACTCTTACATTTTCTATTGATCCTGTTGCATTTGATTTTAATACTGAATAAGTTGCAGAAAAATCTTCTTCTACATATTCAGAAACTTCTGGTTGTGAAGGTAAATTGATGGTATAAGTTTTATCTGTCTTATCAACTATAGTTGATGCGAAGTTGAATTTACTAGGAGAAACAAAAATAGTATTTGCATTAGGTACAGAAAGATCTTGATATACATCACTAGTTGTTTCTATATTATAATACAATTTAGATGGAGTTTTATCTGATATAGTTAAAGTCAATTTATCATCTGTTTTTGTAACCTCTAAACCAGTATCTGTATTTCCTAGATATTCATTTTGGAAATCTTCATCAATGTATAATTTAAATATTGATGAATCTAGTGTAGATGAAGTTAAATCAAATTCTATAGTTTGATTTTTATATACAACTAACTTTGGATTATTCTGTGAATTTATGAGTAATTTTGCAGTCGAAGAATTAAGAGTAACTGTATAAGAAACGGTTTCGTTTGAGGTCACATCTAGTTTAATAATATCTCCAGCATTTAGATTATGATTAGATTTTGTATGGATAGTTGTTTGATTGAATAAAACATCACCAGTAACTATTGATCTATTTGTAGTTAGTTTATGACGTTTTCCTGTTCCAGGACCAACAAAAAGCAATAAATCATTTTGAGAATTTATCTTAGTTTTATTATCAACAAATCCAATAAGATCATTTCCAAGATCTACAATATAAAGTGGAGAAATTTGATTTAATATCCTGGTAGATGAACCAGCATCAATACGAATAAAATCTGAATCTGGATCAGATGTATAAATAACTTCTTCTCCGTGCTTAAATTTGTGATTTGGCATCCAAATAGCACCAGTTCTAACAAATCTAGTTTCAGACTTTCCATTTATGAGTGGAGTTTTTGTGAGAGTATTTCCTTGTCCTGGATTAAGTGATGCCCCTAAAGAAATTAATTCAGAATCAAAGTAATAGGTTTCATTTTTAGTCGCAATATTTAAATCTTTGCTTTCTTCGAATTGGAACTTTCTTTGGAGTAATCTAACTTCTGTTTGTGAGGATGCAGAAAGTGAGTCATTTCCCCTAGACACAATGATAGAATTATTAATATAATCAAACCCAATAACTGTTAATGTTTCATTTCCAATTTCAATTTGAGAGTCAATATCAAAGTTTGTAATCGAATCTGCAACTTTAATCTCAGTAACGGGACCAGTTCCAGATGAAAGTGATGTAGTTAATTCAGTAATAAATTCATTAAATATTATCTTCTTGTTTCCTTCCAGGACGGAATATGAAGAATCCGAAATATTATCAATATTGATATAATATTCATTTTTCAATTCTATAAATTCAGTGCAAATTCCAGTAACAGTTGTTCCATTTTGAATAAATGTTACGTTAGATGTGGATACTGTTTGTGATGATATACTACTTATCCCGACTCCCTTCAGTTCATTAACTTCTGCAGTTGCTCCAAATCCACCAGTTCCCTCATTATTAAAGGTAATCTTATTTCCGATAGAATATCCTCTTCCTCCAGAAACAACTTCAATATCATCTACTGAACCCTCGGAAGAATTCAAAACAGAAATATCTTCTTTATAGATATTTGGATAGAAATCAAAATACTCATAGTAATTATCTTTATCTTCAGCATAATATGGGAAAGTATGCTTAAATATTCCCAAATCTCCCAAGTTCAATTCTTGAGTATAAGTTGAATCAAAGTTATCAATGACTCTAGAATATCTATAGTTTGGTCCAATAAAATATGGGAATGTTGATGTTGCAAAGTAAGCATAAACACCATTTGGATACTCTGGAGTTATACAATATCTGCCATTAAATTCATCAAGAGTTCCTGCTCCTTCCCTATAAACATAATCCTCAACGCAATCTAAATTGCTGGAATTTGAAATCGTTGGAGATATCTTGACCTTCCTATAACTACTAGTCATTCTAATAATATTCCCAGTTCCATCTAAATTTTTGTACGCATATGGTCCATAAATTGGACATCCATCATATGCCCATCCAATAATTTTAGAATGCGAATCACTAGAAATTCCAAACTCTGTGATAAGAGATGGAGTTAGGTAATATATTCCCAGAGTATTTCTGTTTGCATTCTGCTTTTGTCCAACCAACAAACCTGTATTCAAAATACTAGATGAATATCTTGATATTTCATTTAAAGTCAATTGTGTTAAATTTGCCTTGAATAATGCCCCAGATCCATTAGATTTAATTAAAACTTTAGTATATTGATCATATGCAATTCCAGTATTTACTATTTTAACATCTGTAATTTGACCATTTACAATCACTGGATATAAATTTGCCCCAGTTCCAGAACCAATTACTTGAATGCTGATATTATTAAAGTAATTTTGTCCAGGATTATCAACTACAACTCTTTCAATTCTTCCATTTATAATAATTGGTCGAATTGAAGCATATTTTCCTTTCTTTATGTCAATTCTTGGAGGATTTTCAAAATTAAGTATTTCTCTACTATAGTCTTTAGAGTTGGCAACATTAGTTGATTTAATGGAACCAGTGACAATTGGGGATAGTTGAGCAGAGTACCCTAAAGTGGAAACTCCTACCTTAGAAATTCTCCCAACAATTTCTGCCCTAATTGGTGAATATGAGAAATAATGTATACTTGTGGAATCTGAAGATGTAATATTTACAATAGATGTTAAGTTTTTCGATGATGATAATTTAAATCTATTGTCGTCAATTTTAATAACATAATAGTAAATATTTGGATTTATTATAGAGGAACCAGTATAAGAATATTCAATTTCATCCCCGTTTAAAAATCCGTGATTTTCAAATTCAATTATATCATCATAATGATTAATATTTTCTTTGATTAATGGAAGTTTTGTAAATTTAAACTCTGTAGTTGATTCTATGACATTTACAGAATCAACTACATTGATAGTTTTTACTGAAGTAAATTTCTGAATACCCTTTCCTCCAGTTGCTATGTTTATTGTTCCAATTCCAGAAAGTGCATCCTCTTTATTTGATGCTAGTTTAAATGATGTTCCTGCACCAACATCAAATATGTAATAAATCCCATTGTTTTGCAAGTTCCCGATAGAAGTATTATCAAATGATTCATAAATCACTGCATCTCCAGGAGATAATCTATGGGGTTCTTCGAATACAAACTTATTAATTGGATCAGTTGTAATTACAATATTATTATTTTGAGCATTAAATGAAATTTCTCTTTGTATTTTCTTTAATTTTACTTCTGTCCTTACCGTATCATTTCCTCCTCCCTTTATGGTTATTATGGGAGTTTCTAGATAATCAAAACCAGGATCAACAACAGCAATAGATTTAATCTTTCCAACTAAATTAGGAGTTACTACTGTGGTAGTATCATCTCCATAATCAACATCAAATTTAGGAGGATTTATTAAACTATAATTATCTCCACCATCTAGAACATCAATGGATTCTATTTTTCCACTATAAACTTTATCAAATGATTTATAGTTTTGAATTTCAATACCGTTCACAAAAACTCCAACAGAACCTGGAATAGTTGGAGTTTTTTCTTGAGATTCTATTAAATTTTTTGGTATTCTTTTAAATAATTTTGAACTAGTAAATTCATTTCCATACAAGTTAGAGGAAATCAATCTAATAGTTTTTACATAACCAGACAAATCAGTGGAATATTTACTTATTGTTTCTGCAAAATTAACAAAATTCTGATTAACAATATCTTGTTTTGTAAATGCTAATTTAATTTGATTAGAATCAACCCTCTTTACATACAAAGAGAGTCCAGTATATATTCCAACATTATTTTTGAATCCAATAGTTCCAGGTATTTGTTGAACACTATAATTAGAAACAGTGACCAATTCTCCATCATATAGTTCTTGATTTCCCAAAATTACTGAAGATATTCCAGATGAAGGAGTTTCTAAAGTTAAATTATATTCTTTTTTATATGGATTAATGTCTTCTAAACCAAATCCATTAGATGTCAAGTAGTAATTACTTTCATCTTCAAAAGAATTTTGAATATTGATTGCAAATTTTTTGTTTATTTCTGGATAGTTTATAGATGATGATTTAAAAATTTTCCTGAATAATTTAATTTTATGTCCAATAATTAATTGACTAGAACCACTAATTGTAAATCCTTTTAGTGTTACATTAGTTACCTCGGCATCATATAATTTTTGATTTGTAGTTAAACTATAAACTTCTACAATATCTTTATTTTTTAAATAATGATTATACTTTGTTTTAACCTGACCAGAAGTTTTGCTGACTCCAAATTTTCCAGAAGGAATAGATGAATATACTTCTCCAACAGTAATTATTGATGGGACATTATAAATTAAAGATTCTGTAAATTTATTTTCTTTAATTTCTCCTATATTATCAATTTTTAATAGATCATTTTCTATAGCAAGAATTGTATTAGAAGTGTCAATTTCCGAAATAGTATTTAATAGTCTAATTTTTACTACTTTATTTGAATCTCCATTTTCATATGAATATACAAAATTATCAGAATAAACTTGAGATGAAGATAAAATGATTGAGGAAATTCCCTGGCAATTTAGGAATTCTGTATTTGTTTTATCGGTATAAGATACTTCTAATTCTCCGATATTTAAAGTTCCTGAATTTGGAAAACCGATAGTAGAAACAACAGAGATGGAAGTGCTATTTGCAGGAATTTCTTCTATGCAAAATGTTTTTGGAGTAATTTTAAATTCTCCAGAGATTGATCCTTTTGGATTCAAATTATTTGAATATCCAGAGAAAATGTCAATATTATAATATTGATTACCATTCAATGATGCTGAACTTACTCTGTAGATAGATCCATTTGCTGGTAGAACTTTAGTGAAGGAATCCTGGTACAGGGTTTGTCCATTCAATTTTAAAGGGTCTCCACTAATTGCTTCCCCGATAAATCTTTCAACTACAATCCATTGGTCATCTGAAGGAGTGAATAAAAAATCTTTAGGTTTAATTACATTAAGATCCTCTCCATAGAGAACCTTGAACAAGATTCTAAATGCTTCATCAGTTCCTTTAGTCTGATAGAAACCTTTGACCTTACTTATGAAATTTGGCGCATTAATCCTAGAGTCAAAATCAAATTCTTCAAACCCAGGAGAAAACTGATACTTAATCTTTTTGAAAAATTCAAGTAAGAATAAATTACTTAAATTATAAACTACTGATGTAGATGAATGTTCTGATACTTCAGTGGAAGAAAATTTTAAATATTCTGGATTATCGGAATCGGATAATGTCTCAACTCCACTAAATCCTCTAATACATCCAATGAAAGAGTTAGTAGTGATTCCAGTATAAGTGATAATCTCATCGTCAATCTTTAGAAGACCATATTGAGATGGCCAACCATTTGTAGAATTGACATTGATTACGTCATCAAAATAAGAAACGTCTTCAGTTAATGTAGTAGATTCAATTAAATTTGTAGAGTCAAAACTATCAAAATTTCTATAGTCTATTAAATTTTCGGCAATATCAACTACTGCTCCCTGATATTCTTGGGAGATATAATACTGCTTTAAAAATTCTACAAGATTTGGATTTTCTGCAAGAATAAATTCTGGAATTTGATTCTCGATTACATCACTAATTTTTACCACTTTCTTATCTTGATTCATTTTAGTTTCTTATTTTTGACTCTGTTGTGTAACTTGATTCTGGATTGAATCTACTTCCTGAAGTATTTTCACCTGAAGATATAATATCTTTCAATAATGCAATTTTACTGCTGCCAATATCAAGTTTTAAATATACTGATTTTTTAGCAATAATGTCATTTGAATATGGAGTTGCTTCAATTTGAATAATATTATTAGGTATTGAAGTAGAACTTACATTTATATTATCTATAAGTATTTTTCCAGTAATATAATTAACGGTTCCAATCATATTTGACTGGATTACGACTTCATTATTTTCAATTGAGAATAAGAATAATGAACCTGTTTTGAGGTCAGAACTGGGTTTATCTGAAATATAAACTGTTTTGGGGTTTCCTTGAATAGTAAAACCTGTGGTTCTAATATTGTAACCATTAGGAGATGCATTAAATCTATTTTCAAAGCATATCTCATAGTTTGTTGGTGTATTCAATACACCAAGGTTTCTTCTCATCAAGACTCTAGTAATGTTTGAGGTAATCGCATTATTTGTAGAGTCAATTGTGCGAAGTGCCTTACTATACTTGAATCTTCCACCAAATCTATTCAAATCTGATGAATTTGCATATGCTCCCAGAGAATTATAAATTTGAGTCTCTAAATCACTGACTGAATTAATTAAATTGGAATTATAGTAAATTGTAGAATCCAATTCCACGTATAGAACATTAATATCAGTAAATCTAACAGTAATTCCTGCTACAGAATACTGTTTGAGTGAATTTAGAATAGTTTGCTTAGTAAATTCGGACAAATAATCTGAATTTTTTGGTTTTACTGCCAAATAAACAGTCCCGTATTCGGGTGGTGAGAGGTCTTCTCCACCGTATGCAGTCACAGACTCTATATTTGGGAATAAAGAGGGCAGAAGTGCCTCATAATCCCCTGTAGTGACTGCTCTGTATTGTGATGCATAGAGTCTCGGAGCATAATAACGAACAGATTCAGTCGATTGGATGTTATCACCGTTAGATGCTGCTTCATTTGTGACGATGACACCAGTATTTCCACTTAAATTTGATGAATCATCACCAACTGCAGTGCCAGAGAAGGTAAAATTAGATGCACCATTGCCATCTTTTCCATCTGTAGTGATATAACTGACGGTAATGACACTTCCATTTTGTGGTTTTTTGCCAAAAATACCATCTCCAAAGAAAATTTCATACTTTTCGTCTGAAACTTCTTGTACTAAGAAGATTTGAGACTGAGAATTGATGTTAATAATGTTATCAACGTAAGAATATTCCTCTGTTGTTCCATTCAGGGTAACTTTTACACGAATTGTTGAAGTATCAATGTAAGAATTGGGTAAAATATACTTCTGATTTGGTTGAGAAGTACTAACAGTAAAGGTTTTTGTTAAAAATGTGCCTTGATAGATGTCAATTTCACTGAATATTGCTGAACCATCATCAACTCCAGCAGTAATATCCTCTGGAATTGAAAAAATGAAGGAAGTATTTCTTTGATTTCCTGTGCAAATGATTCCAGACTTCAGTGTGACCTGCCTTACATCTGAATTTTCTGGAATTGTTACGTTAAATGAGATATTTGCCTTTGCTGCTCTTCTTGAAAGTGGTACGAATCCAATATTTCTTGCAAGAGAAACGACATTCTCCCTTAAGGTAGCACTATCAAGAAAGGATTCATTTGCCACCATATTACTGTTATAGGCAGTAATATAAGTGTTATATGCAAGAATATCAATTAATACTGATAAGTTAGAACCTTCGAAGTCAAAGTCAGTAAAAGTACTATTTGCTCTAAGATAATCTTTAATGGATGTTTTGACTAGATCAAAATCTAGATTGGTATATTGAGTAAATGCCATTAGTATCTTGTTGGTTGTAATACGAAGGTTAATGTCTGGACAGGAACTGCAAGTCCAACAATATCATAAACAATATATACTTCCAATTCATTTTGATCTGGTGTTAAGACTACATTCACCTCTCTTAAGATAACTCTGGGTTCAAAGTTATTAATTGTAGTCTTAATTTCTTCTGTAATGGGGTCAACAATGCCAGAATCTGCGAGTTCAAATAACATTGATTCCACATTTGAACCCAGAAGAGAATTAAAAAATCTCTCACCAATTCTAGTACGAACTAGATTGATGACAGATCTTTTAATTGCATCTTCATTTGTAATCACAGCAATATCATTTGTTACAGGATGTCTTTTAAAGGACAAACTGATATCTTTAAAATATCTGGATACTGCAGATTCTACTGGCACTTGGTGTTAGAGAATATAATACTTATATTTATTGTGGTTTTCCATAACAAGGTTCAGTACCATACTCCCAATCATCATAATCTTCATCATTACGAATCTTTTGATGAAGATCAGTTTGTTCCTTCAATAAATGTTTTTTTCCAACATCATCGTGCATAATTTCTTGAATTGTTCTTTTTTCAAGTTTTGCATTGTAATCAGTAACTAAATTTGTGGTTCCCCACATCTGACGCATATAGTCTTTGTTTCTATCTACAGGTAAGTTTGACATTTTGCTCCTAATTCGTGTGAATTAGAACTTTTTACGGGGTTGCTATCCCGAAGTCAGCAATCTTTTCCCTATGAAGAGTTAAGTTCTTTTGTATTCTTATGTCTGAATTTTTAAATGTCCAACAGTATCCACCATTATCTAGGAAGACAACCCACTCAAGATCGTGCTCTTGAGAACGGTCAATTAAAAAAAATGCCCAGCCTGGACCTTTAGGAGTCAAGACTGGGATTTGGGGGTCAAGTTGAAGCATTGATTAACCTTGACCTCGATAACGCTTCTTTGCTCCATTACGAGAAGAAGCAGAGAGTTTTGTATGTTGAGAACAACCTTGACGAGTTTTCTTCGGTTTGCTCTCAATAACGACTTTACCATTTAGTGAAGGACGTTTTGCCATAATTCATTCAACCTCAATACTTTTACATTCTACCACAAGTTCATCTGGTTTGGGAACCCCTGTCTCATAATATTGTTGAGACAGGTCATCCATTGTATCCATTAGATCTTCTTCAGAAAGATCTTTATAAATCACTCGACCATTACAAAGAATATCAAATAATTCTTGTTTTTTCATGTCCTACTCGAATCTGAGGGTGACACCAAATTTCAAAATCACATTTACGAACTGCTTCAAGGCAGAATGAAACATCCTCTCCACACATATCTACAACCTCTCCAGAATCAAATGATTGCATCTGAGGAGCAAACCAAGGATACTTCATTTCAGGATGCTCAAAGACACCCTTCTTAATGAGAACCCAACCAAAACCAGTATAATCAACTGTAAATGGTTTCTTACGATTTGAAATGGTATCAACCATTTCGTGATTCATCACTCCACCATTGTTCTTGAAGTCGTCTTCTTCTAACCAATGAGCAACTGATGTGGTTCTTCCATCTTCGGTTGCATACCATCCACAAGCAATGTCCTTATCCATTTGAACCAGTGCCCAGAATGCTTCAGTACTGAAGACAATATCACTATCAATCCAGAGTTGATAATCATATTCTAACTTACCCTGCCAAGGAAGTTGATCTGGTCCTGCAAGAACATTTGCCCCAAGACACTTACAACGAGCAAAGTTCACCATTGAACTATAGTCTTGAGAAATCTGAATACTTGCTCCAGACTGAACCAAATCAAAACAAAGTTGAACAAAACTCTTTAGAAATCGATATGAAACTCCTCGTCCTGGAAGACAGAATACAATTGTCTTTCCACGAATTCTTTCCTTACATTCCTCTAGATTAAAAAGTGATTCTTCTTGTTCTGGAGGTTTTGCCTTTACAGTAAATCCTTTTGCCATATTAATACGTCAATGAGTAACTACGTAGTACCACTTCATATGATACCTGAATATTTATCTTACGTCAAGGTCCCCTCTAATGACAGAGACTACGGATATCGAAAGAGAAACGGTTCACAAAGAATCTTTCAAAAGGTCACTCATTTCTTCAAGTTTCTCCAAAGTCATTGGATAAGTCTTCACTTTACCAGTTTCAATATCATCTGCCAGTTGCATCAGATATTCCAGAAACTCCTTGGGAAGTGTTTCATCTTCATTGAGTGTTGCCCAGAACCATTCATAACACTCTGTGTAAGGGTCATCTTCCTTCAGTAGGGCATATCCCTCATAATTGCCTGTAAGAAGGTCTCCCCAGATTCTATAGGCACCTCTGATAGATTGCCACCCAGTCATCCAACAATGCCCTATCCAATATTCAAACCAATTCATTGTTTGTCCTCTTTATAAACAATCAGAAATTCTTCTACCTGAAAATTAGTTGATAATCCTGCACTGATCATCTGGGAGATGTCTGTGAGAGTCTTCTGGCATTCATTCAGAGTACCCTCACAAAATACCCTGTCCCTTGCAATCAACCTATACGTCATTTTTTACCCTGAGAAAATTTTTCTATAGTATGGGACCCAATTATATTTAAAGTTTCACACAGGCAACTCACAATATAACTCACCTCATCTAAAGGACTTATTGTTGTGCCCCACCGATTTTCATAGAGCAACCTCACAGGTGATTTTTGTCCCCAAAAAATTTTTTTTAGCACTTGATATTGTTCTCTCGTTTTGTCACCTCTGTAGGTTACAAAGGACCCTTTTTTTATAAACCGCATTACCATATAATAAAATACAACAACCCCCGATATAACTGTCGATGGACGAATCGGAATTACTGCCTATAATTATACACGAACAATCATAATCTGTCAAGTATAATAACACTGTGGAAAAACATCATAGTTTTCCACAGGGTTGTGGAAAACTTTAATACTTTTTCCACAGGGTTGTGGAAAACTATTGGACCCTGTTAGTATCACATAGTCTCACATATATCGAATTGATTAACACTGAACGATTAAAAATCCCCTGGAATGGCACTGTTTTAACACGAATCATCTCGATATACCTAACACGAATTATAACACGATTGTAGAGGCACACAGACGTGAATAAGACGAATTACTATCACGAAATCACTGTGTATTTCATAACGTCAAAATGGACGATATAGGGGGTCATTTATATAAACCCCTTGTGACACTTGTTTTTCTGTCCTCGGAGTATTGACAAAACCAAGAGTTTGTGTTATTATGTTCGCCAAGATCACAAGAACAAACAACATTTACACAACTCTCTACACAATAAAAACAAACATAAAATAAAGTCACAAAACCAACACAATTCTCCGCACAACAACAATCAAACCGTAGAATGGACGATATAGGGGTATCATCTCCAGGACTCTAAATGAAACTTACAATCAAGATCAAATAACAATTCACTGATGTAAGACCATTCTAACCAAGCAATACTCTGTTGTTTCTCATCCTTTGCATCATTCACTTGTTGATACGTTTGTTGTTTGAGTAACTCAATACCACTGAGTATTCTTTGTGCATCCTCTTTACACAATTCAATCTGAAATACTTTATTCATTGCAGTGAGTTAAGAATAATGAGTAGTTCTTTACCGTTAATTGCTTTAGACAGTAGATTGATTTTAGTTTTGCGTTTCATTCAATTACTGATTGTACGTTGTTTGAGTTTAGCAGGTGATCCACAAGATTGATAGAAGTTGACCATTCTTTCTGCTTCCTCTTTAGTATTAAAGAATTGACTTCTCCACTCTTGATTGTTATAAGGAGTTTGATAAGTGACTTCGTACATTTCAGGCATTGACTTTCTTAATTGCAGTGAGAATGTTAGTTGTCAACAGAATACATTCTTGTTGTTGATTACACACTGCATATACAGGTTGTTTTGTTTGAATGTCGAAAGTGTACTTAATGAACATTGGTTGTTTGAGTGAGTGAGGAATTAAAAACTAAACTCGGGACAGTGCATCTTTCTTTTGACGTGGATTTTGAGTTTGTTTAATCCAGGTCGATTTTTGCTTTGAATTGATCTGTGAAGGAAGTTTAGTTTTACCTTGCACCTCATTGATGAGGGAGATAAAATGAATGAAGAATTGCTTTTCCATTCGTTGTTGAGTGGTCATTCCTTGACTCTGAACTTCGTTCATCATAGCACGGATCTGGGTGGTTGTCAAGGGGTTTACGGTTGTTCTACCCATCAGCATCCCTGATGGGTATGCTTACAGGTGTGAAAGAACTTTCATCATTGCACTTACCTCATCTTTAGTATTCCAACCAATCACATCTTCAGTCATATTACCATTCGGTCGATAGATTGCAACTTCATAAGTATTATCTGTCACATTTCCGTATAATCCAGAACCAGGAAGTCCAGCAACAACAGAAATACTCCATCCATTGTGAAACTTATACTTTCCTTGAATTGCACCAGGAAGATGATGTGCTTGAAATTGAAGTTGATCGAACATTGTTTTGGGAAATAAAGTGAATAAAGAACTCAACCCAGACGTTTTGCACAAATAGGACCAATTCCCATTTGCACAGAGAGTGGATCACTCAGAGTGCGAGCACAAATTGAACAAGTACCAGTCTCGTGCCCATAAATCTTTGCCAGTTGCAGAAGATTATCATTGGCATCCTCAAGCAGATTGATTACATCTTCAGAGACATTACCAATCAGATCACCAGTAGCAGTAATCTTTGCAACATAGTTGTTATTCTCATAGACATAAACACAACCAATGTTGGCACCTTTAGTCACAGTGCTCAGAGTAATACCAGGCAGTCGCACTTGAAACTTAGTTGCTCGATAAGCACCAGCATCATACATCTTGTTCACAAGTTGCTTGTAAGGACCAAACTCAACAGGAGTTTGAGCATCAATCACATCTTGAGTTGCAAGATAGTGCATCCAAGCAAGTTGAGTTTCAGATACTTTCTTCTTAGCAACAAGATCCATTGCGAAATTGTTGTAAGACATTTGCTCACACAGATACTTCCGCACTTCATTTACATCAGTGAAAGAAGAATCGAATTGAATTTCTTCACCCTTTTTAACAACAGTGAAAGAAGTCATAAACAATTAACAATGGGACTCGGGTGGGACAGTGCGACCTGCTCCCTCCACCCTTTAAGAATACCACAGTTTGCGTGCCGTGCTCATTTATTGTGCCACAAGAACAAGTGGCACAGGGTATCATTGGACTCAGATGAGTTGATGCGAGAGTGCATACTTTACAATCTCAGTGCGATTGTTTTTATACTCTAGCAGAAGATTGATTACAGGTTTCAAATCATCAGGATCTTGAAGTTCGGGATCACATTCATCAGTTGCAATCGCAGTGAAAATACTTGCAATTTCAAAATCAGATTCGAACAAAAGTTCTCGATGCTCATCAATTTGAATATAATCCTCTACAGCATCAGATGTAAGTTTCAGTGGAATATCAGAACCAATCAAACCTAGAGTTGCAAGTCGTTCTAATGCACCTACAACCCACATAATCTTACATTCACCAATCGAGAATTGATTCATCATTGTAATCAGGCAGAAATGGAATAGAGTGAATTGAACTTGTAATCACCATCATCATTCTCGATTGCCTCATAAACAATCACATTCTCACCATTGAGTTCTACACTCCAATCAAGTGCATCATCTTTGGCATTGTCTACATCATCATACCATTCTGCATCAATTAAATCAAAAGAGACAGGGCAAGAAACAAACATTGATGTTGAAAGTAAGATTTACCACAGAGGGGAGAATCATCTCCCCCCAAAATTAAACTCAAACAGTAGCAGTCACTTCCTCATCAGTGAGTTCAGTTTGCTCAGGAACAATCACATTCAGAATGTCCAGAATCTGATTGCCAGTTTCACCTTTACGGAGCATACCAACCATCACATCACGGGGCAGAGTAGCAACAACAGTCATTGTATAAAGAAATAAGTTGGACGTTTGTGGGGTGGGGCAGTGACCCCTTCCACCCTCTTAATATAGCACCTTTTGGGGTCTGTGCTCATTTATTGTGCCACTAGAACAAGTGGCACAGGGTATCATCAAGTCTCCAGCAATTCAGGGTAGGTTTCTGAAATTTCCGTAATCAGTTCTTCTTGTGAATAATCTTTCAGATTTTCTACAAGACAATCATATGCAAATACTTCAAGAGTTTTCATATCCATTGAATCCAGGATTTGTTGTGCATAGGATTGAATCAAGTCAGTTTGAGTGTATTCAGTCATTAGTTCAGTGAGATTCAGAAATTACAAGATAATCGAGTGTATTAACACACCAACCAGTTTGTTCAGAAATTATATCTGCAAGTTCATCTTCATCATCAACATCAAAGACTTCACCAATTACGGATTTAGAAACTGCAACTTGCTCATCATAAGGAAGTTCCGCATCATCATCAGTGAAATCAAATTCAATATCAGTTAGTTTCAGTAACATTATCAGGCACCAGCAATAAATGGATTACCGAGTTGCGGAATAGTATTGAATCCCACAACTTCATACGGAATAGTATGATTCAGGTAGTTATCAATGTCAAGATTCATCTCAATTCGATTGAGAAACTTCTTGGATTGTGTCTTACCTTGAAATGTAAGAATCTTCATAAACCATTCTTTTGATACATCACCGAATGGAGTTTTGATGGGATAGAAATCCACAACCATATTGCCATCGTTAGATTGAAGTTTCATCAGAAGTCGTATTCGAAAGAGTTTGCAATTTCAATTGAATGAAGGATATGTTCATAATCCTTCTTTTCTTCTTCGTTGAACTCACTTGCCTGTTGTTCCAGACAATAAAGAATGAGTTCAACTGCTTTGTCGTTAATGTGAAGTCGCATCAGAAGTTCTTGTGAAAAACATAACCATCAACAAAGGAGAAATCATATCGCAGATTTACATTCCAAGTTGCAGACCAATCAATCACAACAGGAAGGTCTTGCAGATTGTTAGGATAGCAATCATCAATGAATTGCTCAGCAAACTGTTCCTCACTGTCATACTGACCATAATAGGCATCACAGAAGTATGCAAGACAATCAAGGTCAAACTCATCAATGAAAGCATCTACTGCTTCATAACAATAGTCTTCACCATACTCTACATATTGCTCATAGAAATTAACACAATTATCTTCACCGTATTGCTCAATGAACTCGTAAATGTCATCTTGAGCATAGTTTTCTGCAATCAGACTGTTGATAAACTCAACAGTTGCTTCTTTGAGTTGAACTTGAGTGGCAGTCATTGCTTTTGATTGATTACTTCGTAATTATAGCACCCACAGACGGGGTTTGGGGAGTGTATTGTGCCACTAGAACAAGTGGCACATCTCAACATTGGACTCACTCATCATACCAGTATTCATAATCTCGGATGATGTCATCAGGATGACTATACTTTGCAGTCATACGTTCAATGAAGTCTTGTACTTCACCATCATCAAGTTCAGCATTAAAATAAATCGTGAGATTCACAGACTTAAATTGATTCGTGGGATGTTCCATCAAAGTTGTTCTTCAATCAGTTTAGAAAGGTCATTGAAAGTATAACCCGAATCATTCAAGTCTGCAAGTCCTTCATTATAAAACCAAGGATCTTCATCATCCTCTTCAACATCAATTTTCACCACAGGACAATTAAGACTAACACCTGCCCATTCCATTACAAACTCAGGCAGAAACTCACTTTGCTCACCAAAATACCAATAGTCTTGAGGTTGAAGATTAGTTTCTTCATAACCCCTAAACTCCCATTCAGTATTGTGTTCTTGTGCATAAAGGTCGCATAGAACACCAAGGCAACAATAACCAGTCACACTGCGGAGTTTCTCACTGCCTTGCTCGTATTTACCAGAACGCAGAGCATCAATCCACTTCTGCTTAACTTCAGGATTCATTGCCATTGACATCATCAAACCAAGTGTCGAGTGAGTTAAAGATTTCAGTTACAATAGTATCAACAATAGAATCAATGTGAGGTTCTGGATTGTGTTTGAAGGCACGGTTGTATCCATACCTAACACCTTCCTCGATTGCTAGTTCTAATACATTACGGAATTTAGGTTTCATAGATACTCACCATTCATAATACTTGAACTCATCATTAGTATCTGCATCGGGGTCAAAAAGTACATATTTTGCATTATACTTCTCTTGAACCAATTTCAACAGGTCGCACAAGCAAACTAACCCACCCTGATAATAGAAATCCCTCATCTCTGAAACAGTAGAAACAAGAGCACACTCTTTGTTTCCAACATAAGCAAACTCATCAATATTTGCTGCTTCCAGTGGATGCAGGTGAGCAGTGGAAAGAATGATTAGATTGTGGGTTTGAACAGTCATCAATTCACAGCAAGGACAAGATTGGCAACTCGATTCTCAGGAACAAACTCCTGCAACTTATCATAAATGCGTTGGAATTGAACTCCAAGATTCATATAGTAAGAAGAGAGTTCATAATTATCTGCAAGATAAAGAGCATTTTCTTTCTCTTCAAGTGCAGAGATAATATCCAGCAACTCACCAGAAGTAAATGAAATTGAAGTCATTTGATGTCAAAAATGTCGAAGATTTCGAATTGAGTTTTAGTGAAGAGTGTATCTTCAGGGGGGTAGTTATGAACTTCACTCTGAAGTTCTTTATACACATAAAGCATATCTCGAAGTGCATCGAGTTGCTTTTGATTGAGCAATTCTTCAGTCATCAGAACTTTATCCAGTAGTGTTTGAGTTGTCATTCAGTAATCACTCCCATCATTTTCACATTTTTGAATCCAATAAGCATAAGCAGGAAAGTTCATTGGATGGTCTTGATTTCTTTGATACCAACCAAAAGCATTGTTCACTCGATTCTCAGGCACAAGCAAATAAGGAATGTTGTGTGGAATGTGTGGAAAGTAAGTCATTGGGTCTTCCTCAACCATAGAACTACTATACCACATTCAGGGCACCGTGCTCATTTATTGTGACACTAGCACAAGTGGCACTAGGCAGCAAGAACCTCACCCTTGACAAAGATAGTATCCACCACAACTTGAAGTTGACGGGCAATCTTATCACCATAGTTATTATTCACAGGAATAGTGATAGTGCCAAAGGGTTTCTTATAGAAAGCAAACTCACCAGGATTCATCTTACCTTCTGCGATTGCTTGTCTGTCATCACGGTGCATACGAATCACACGACCAACAGTTTGTGCCATCTCAATCAAAGGAAGATTGCGAAGCATAATGCAATGAGTCAGACCGTGAACATTCATACCCTCAGACAGGATGCTGTAGTGAAATACAATGAACTTCTTGTCTGGGTCAGCACCAAACTCATTCATCTTTTGGAAGAATACTTCACGGGATACTTTCTGTTTGTCGATATAAGCACCGTGCTTAGAAGTGATGTGCATAATCGTATAACCCATATCATTGAGTTGTTGAAGCAAATCACTCTCAGTGAACATTGCCCAAATTACTTTAGTGCTCGGTGCAGCAACAAGAACTTTAGGTGCATCACAATCAGAAATCTCTGAGAGAATACCTACAATGTTCTCTGCATCTACAAAAGGTGCATTTTCTTTGGTACGAATCGTTTGTGCTTCATAAGGCACAACTTTGGGAGGAATAATACTACCTGCTTCGATGAGTTCTTGTGCAGGAATACTGATGATATTATTGCCATACACATCAGTATTATTCATCGACTCCTTGCTGTTATTGAACTTCGGAGTTGCAGTGAAGAAATAAGCATTATCTGCAACTGCTGAAGTGTGAGCAATACCAACAAAGTTAGATGGTTTCACACAGTGGTGTGCTTCATCGAAATACACAACATCAATGTTGATATTTGCTTCATTCACCCGACCAATCGAATTGTAAGTGGTGAAGATAAACTGATGCTTGCCACTTCCGATTGCTGTGTCATTATATTCGGCAATGACTGATGGACGTGTAGAGGATTGATGATGAGTTTCTCCACTGTGAACGTGCATATAAGCAACATTCTGGTCTTTGAGATATTCTTCGAACTCTGAACAGAGTTGATTTGCAAGCAGGATTCGAGGTGCAACAACAACAAACGTCATCGGTTCTTGTGCATTAAGAACACGTTGACGTGCATCTTCCATCATCACAACAGTTTTCCCACCACCAGTAGGAATATACACAGAACCCCTGATTGCTTTCTGCACAGCATCAAGAGCACGTTGTTGATAAGGAAGAAGATTCAGCATCATAATCAAATCAATAGAACTATTATAGCACCTGGATGGTGCAAATGGGAGTTATATGGACAGTGCTACGATTGGCACATAGTATAAATTATAAGCCCCCTATCGGATTTGAACCGATGACCTACGGTTTACAAAACCGTTGCACTACCACTGTGCTAAAGAGGCATCGTTATATTTATTACCAGTTTTTCCAAAGAATCCAGAGAAGTAGTGCAATTCCACCAAACAATAGTAGATACTTCCAGGCAGCAATACAAAATACAATTACCAGAAGAATTAGTATTCCTCCACCATCCATAGATGATGAACTTGATTCTGAATCATCAAATGATGATTTATACTTTGCTGTAGCATTAAGTAATTTACCACCAGTGCTTGATTCTGCAATCGTTCTTGCATCATTATAATTATATGCCTCTACAACAATATGTTGTAGAAAGTTGGAAGGCATACGAACTGTGCAATCCCATTCCTGCATCAAACAAACTCCATCATATAGTAATCAACAGTGATTTCAAGTTCTGCTGCTTTACGTTCAATCTCCATTGCATACTCATCTGCAAACTTATCAGAATCGTGGTCACAAAAGAGGTCAAGAGTAGATTCGTGCATTTTGTTTTGTTGGAAGATAGTGTGAAGAATAAACTTAAACATTAAAACTCAATGGGTTCAAGTGTAGGAACAGAGAATCCAAGAGTGCTAGGACATACTTCCTCAAACTTATCAGTTCCAGGAATCTGCTTATAGCAGTGCAAAGAACCCTCTAGAGTAGTATTAAAGGTATCATTCACCTTTTCATCTTGGACAGACTCATTATACTCAGTTTCTTGAGTATTGTCAACCTCAAAGATAATCAGATTGATACAAGCATCCTTTGCATCTTTGAGAGTCTTTGTAACGTGTTGTGGAGTATCTACAACATCAGTTACAATCCACTTTGATGCTGATGCTTTACGAATGAATCCAACGGTATCCGAATCCTTCTGGACTTCGTAGATACCAGCAGACAGACGAGGGAAGGTGAAAGTCATAATCAGGCAGGAAGAATGGAAAACTCAGGAAGGATACAGAAAGAATTGCACCACTTGCGAACAAATGCAAGAGTATCAGCATAGCAACGAGGTTCACTCATCACCATACTAGAATCCTTGCGAGGATTGTAGGCAACAGCAATGTAACTGTAACAATCAGGAGATTGCTCAATCTCTTGAATCCACATCTGATTCACATTACCATCGTGCCAATCCCAACGGGAAGTGGTGTAGTGAAACACATCAAGAATCATCAGGTCTCCTTTGCTTGTGTCCCTGTATTATAGGGCATCAGAGGGGTCTACGGGACTTTACAGTGCCACCTCTACAAGTGGCACACCAGCATCATTTAGTAGACTCTTTTGCTAATTTAATCCTATCATATCTCTCTGGATAGACTAGGATACATACGTCTCGAACTTTAGATTCGGACCTTGCAACACATACAGTAATGTATTGCTCACATACAAATGCTATTGTTCCTGGGACACCATTGTATAGTACTTCAACTCCCTCTGCTAAACATAGATTTTCCATAGGAATTAGTTTGGTAAATCGCAATATGGATATATTGCATCTGGTTCTATAAAATCCCCATCATAAGTATTTGAATTGCAAAAATTCTTAATCTTTTTTGCCTTGTGAAGTAAGTTGTCAAGATTTTGAATAATTTCATTCAGATCGTCTTCTGTTTTTCCTACCAATGCCTCGTTAATTCTTTCAAAGGCAGATGTAGTTTGGATTGTTAATTTGGTGTCATCCATAGTTATTCAGTTGTTCCTACACTTAAATCTGGTTCATCATCAGAATACTCAAGGATTGCTTCACCTGCATCGTGATTCAGTTGTTCATAAATGCTTTCATAAACCCAATCACAGCAAGGTTGGTCATCTTCAACTAGAAGTTTAATCGTAAGAGTGACTTCTTTCATTAGATTACTTTGAGTTTGCGTTTGATGTGTTGAAGTGCTTGTTTTCTTGCTTTAAGTTTGCCCTTGCAAGAACCTTTAGTATTCTTTTGTTTTCCAGAGTTATGTTGCCAATTTGGGGTAGTCATTGTCCTGTTGATTTCTTACAGTATAACACCTCATCCAGGCAAATGGACGAGGTGATGGACAGTGCTACAAGTGGCACATCAACTATATGAATACTGATTCCATTCTGGATCATTTGTTCTATCCAAGGTGAATAGCATTTTGTTGATTGGTTTTCTTGGGATGTTTCGAAGAATCATATTAGTATCTTCAAGAAGTTTATCACCTTTTTTAGTATTGCAAGGCATACAAGCAACAACTAGATTTTCCCAAGTATCTTCACCACCACGAGAACGTGGAATAATATGGTCAATAGTTAATTCTTTAGTAGAACCACAGTACTGACATTTGTGCCCATCACGTTTATATATCAAAGACCTTGATGGTTTGTTTTGAGATAGTTTTTCATATGGTAATTTAATATACTCAACCAAACGAATCACTCTCTTTCCAAGTGCTCTTGCCTTATTTTTCATAAGAAGAACAATTGCCCTTTTCCAATTAGTAAAGTTAATTGGTTCATATGATGCGTTCAGGACAAGTATAGTTTGATGTGGTTCAATTTGTAGGTAATCCATATGAGTTTGTGAGTGGAGAGATTATACTTCCATTAGTATCTAGATGTCAAAGAATAAATCTGGATTAAATCCTGTTGCTTCTCCAGGATAACCCCCAGGATTACAAACCACACGACAATCTCCAATCATATAATTGAAAGCATCGTGAGTGTGTCCGTGTGCCCAGTATTTGATTTGTGGGTGATTGATAATCAAATCATCTAAATCACTGACATAAGCACCATTTGCGTGATTTTTATATTGTTGTGGAATCGACTGATAACTTGGTGCGTGATGACTGATAACAAATACATTATCATTCAGTGTTTGTAGTTGATTCAATAGATACTTCTTACTTTGTTTATGGAAGTTAAGAGTATCATTAGCATTTAGTTTTCTGTACTTTGGTGTAATACGAATGACTTTGTAATCATTCATATTACACTCTGCTTCCATCATCTCTAGAGCATTTTCATTTCTAAAGTCAGTCCAAAGAGTGAAACCTATGAAGTTCCAATCTCCAATCTTAACAGTATCATTGTCTAGAATATGAAAATTGCTAGGAAGATTCTCTTTTATTTTCTTTTTAGTTCCTTCGTAATTGTATCCATAGTATTCGTGATTTCCAAACACGTAAAGAACTTTATCATAGTTCTTATTGCAATCATCTAGGAATTTATCATAGACTGCGTGAATGTACCCATCAGTCTTGAAATGCTTGGCATTAAGAATGTCACCAGCAAGAACTAGAACATCACCCTCACCGACAGGATATACCTGACAGGCAACAAAATGCTCCAGGTGTAAATCACTTAATACTTTGAGTTTCATTGGTTTTTGTTCTTGTCTTCATTATAGGGCATTTTGTGGTTTATTGGGTGTCAAGTGTGCCAGTTTTTGAAGTGGTATTTCTTATTTCTGAATGAATTTCTCTGTGGCAATTAGCACAAACACATATGCACTTATCAAGTTCTTTTTTCTGGTCTTCCCATTTTCTAATTTTTATGTTTCCAAAATTTTTATCTTTTTCTAATGGGTCAATATGATGAAACTCTAATGCATCAATACATTTATTATATCCACACCTCTCACACTTTCCACCTTTATAATCAACTGCTCTTTTTTTATTATTTTGCCATCTTTTAACAGAGTACTTATTTTGGCACTTTTTGCAATTTGCTTGCCAAACTTTTTTACTTTCTCTCCAATATCCAGTATCTTCATTTAATGAAATTCCACATTTAGCACAAGACTGAATTGGGATTCCATTTATTCTTAAAATAGGATTTTCTACATATCCTTCTTTAAAAGATTTGTTTTTTGTTTTCAGTTCATACTTATCTAACCAATATCTAATAGTTGTTTTCCCTTTGTTTTCCAACTTAGATATTTGAGTAGTTGACATTCCCCTCTCAACATACTCTATTAATTTTTGTTTGTCCATATAGTTCAGTGGATATTTGTTATTATTTATATAAATGGACTATTAAACAGGGCAGGAGGGATTTGAACCCCCATCGTACTTCTTAGAAGGAAGGTGCATGATCCGTCATGCTGCTGCCCCAAGAGACCTCCAGGTTTGTGCATTGTTAAGAGGCATAGGAGGTGTGGGACTTATTCAAAGTTTGGACCTTTGATGCCCGTAAGTTATTTAACAGATTGAAAATTCAATTTCAATCTCATCTTCATCAGGAAGACCAAGTTGAAGACCAATGAAATCATCATAATCAATACCGAGATACTTTTGAGCAAAGTCCTCGTAATCATCGTGAAGAATACAAGTGTCAATCATCTCGAAACCTCCTTGACTTGATGAATACATCATAGCAGATGTTCTTTGCTTTGTAAAGTGTTATGTGCCAGAAGGATTAGTGGCACAAGTGAGGTCAGACATCATAAAACTTATATTGTCTTCGTTCCTCAAGATAAGTTTTAATTTTCCAATCTTCATTCCAAGAAAATGAAAGAAGTGTATCATAATAACTTATCATTGAATTTGCAATAGCAAAAACAAAATCTTCATTTTTGATTTTGCTAAAGAATCCTGATGGGTCGTAGGATAGCATTAATCTTGACCTGATAGTTTTGTATTTATTAAATGAATTAGTAAGACTCAATTTCTGCAAGTTTCTTTTGCTGTCGTAGGTCTTTTACAATGAGTTGAAGTTCTGAAATATCCTCATTGAGAATTGTCAGGTCATCATACATCATTTCTGCTTGATAAGCACTCCTGCACTTTTTATATTGTTTGGAGAGTTTATCAAACTTTTTCTTTGCTTCCTTGAGTTCTTTTTCGTACTCGGAAAGTGTTTTTGTATAATTCATTTGCGGTAAGGACTAGACCAGTAAGAACGAAAAACAGTAAGAACAATAATAGCAGTGCTGATAACACCGACCAGACCAATAAAGGTAATGGCATCACCTGAGAATTGATAAGTTTCGGGCATAACCTCGATTTCTTTACTTTGTAATCATAGCACCTTTAGAGTGCTCGGTCAAGTGTTAATGGACAGTGTAAAAACCGTCCATCGTTATACGTATGTATTCAATCAACCAACCACTTTCTGGTAGGTATTCCGAACATCTTCTGCGAAATTATCTCGTTTCTCTTGCGTTGTGAGATTAGCAACTACAAACCGAATGGTTGCATAAACACCTACAACCTGCATCAGAGAATTAAAGACAGGGATACTATCAACAATCTCTACAAGTCCGTGAAGAAGAAGTTGAGAGACAATCACTACAGTAAAAATACCAGCAGTTAGTCCAACTTTCTTCAGGACATCATCGGTCACGTTTTCAGTGTAAAAGTCTTTAACGGTGGAAAAATCGAATTGCATTTGTTTGGAAAATAAATTACTTGTCAAAAATTTCTAGGAACTTATCAATTTTCTCAATCTTTGCAGTATAATCTGCAACTAAGTCTGCGTGAGGATAATTATAGTATTCAGGTCGTTTCAGACAATCAAGCAAATGTTGTTTGACTGCCTTTTGAATTTCACATTCAATTTGTATTCCAGACATTTACTCTTCAGTTTGTGGTAGTGGGGGAAGTGGAGGTGCTGAAGATTGTGGAACAACTACAGGGGGTTGTTCTACCTGAACTACTGGAGGTTTCTGAACTTCCTCTTGAGTTACTATTTGTTTTGTTTCAGTAGGTTCAACACCATTATCTAGTTGTTGCTGTAAATTATCAATTAGTTGTTGCTGATGATTATATTCTTTTTGATTTTCTGCTATTTTCCATCCACCAACTGCTGCACCAAAAATAGTTGTCAGTGCTGCAACAGTGGAAATCGTGGATTGAAATTTACTCATTGATTACCACTCACCTCGTTGAATTAGAATCTTCTTAATTTCGTTGAAAATAAACTTCTTAAGTTTATCATCATCGGTTGCTTCATAAGCACGATACAACCGATTCAAATAGTCATCTTGTGTATTTATTTTTACTACTTTAGCATTTGTCACTCCAATATCACGCATTGGAGAACCTGCTTTAACTTTTGCTTTTCCAAAATTGCCAGATACTACACCTTGAGTACGAAGTTTGGGTTTGATTTTGGAGAGATTTGAGTTGGTCATTGTCCTTTTGAGTATGTACTCATTATAGGGGTGATTCCACCCATTTGGGGAGTGCCTTGTGCCAGTTCCACAAGTGTCTCAATCGGTAGTTAAATGACGATACTGAAGTTTATCCATATAATGATAGATTGTGTTATCATCATAAAAAGAATAAAATCTTTGTGGATTTCTTTCTTTCATTTTTGTGAGCATATTTAACCATTGATAATCGCAATCAATCTCATAACCAATATGTCTTTCATTCATTGTCCCAAGGTGCCTTGCGTTCTAATACTTTACGAATTTTTGCCATACTTTCTGGGTCTGGTGGTGCATTCATTCTTTTAATCAGAGCATCATATTGTTCTTTTGTCACATACATCTTTGTGGGTTTTATACCAAGATGTTTGAGACACTTGCGTTCGTATCTCCACTCTTTATACCTATACCACAAAGACCATAAGAAGTTCATTTTTTCCTCATCATATAAGTGTAGTAAGGATCTCTACCTGATAGATTATAAGGGTCAAAGTTTGTTTGAGACATAATCCACTCGTCTGTCATTTGCATAAATCCACTTGATAGTTCTTCAAAAAACATAAGTCTATCAATATTATCCTCTAAATTCAAACGACATTCAATACAATTTTTCCAAGACCAATAGACATCATCAATCCACTGTCTCGTCCGAGTAATTAACATAAAGATTGTCCCCACCGATGTTTAGATGAAAAATTTGTCCGTTATTAAGATAGATTCCTAACCATACTGCCTTATTTGGTTCCATTACCTCATAATGGAACATCTTCACATCTTCCAGAACAATTTCATCAGGATTCTTTGTAAATCGTGTCATTTCAATACCCCATCAACATTCACATAATCATAATCATCAATACCAAGTTTGAACCTTACAAAATCAGTAAAGTCTGTGGCATCTTGTTCATAAACGCAGTGTCCACCATTATTATCACTTTCAGTGTAATTGGTGAAGTAATCATCAAATACTACCATAATGGCAAGAGCACGGGATTGGTCGTGTTCTGTGATAGTCTTATGAGGATGTGCAACAATCTTTGTGATGCACTCAAACAATTCTTCTCTTGTGTAAGAGAATGCTTTTGCTTCTTGATTGAGTGAATAAGTCATCTCAAACTCCTCAACACTTTACGAATAAACTGAATAGAACCATAAAACTCTTGACCATCCTGCCCACCAATGACAATCCAATCAACTTCTTCTAGAGCAAGTTGAATCTTTTGGTCTCTGGTGAGGTCTTCAAAATCTTTCTCTGCAAGTTCTTTCCTTTCAATCGCAGCAAGGTGTTGGAATGCTTCTTTGTTTTCCTCCATCAAGTTTTTTGCGATGTCTAGAACTTGGTTTTCTTTTTCCCGTCGTGCTGCTTCTTCAAAAAGATAATCTGGATAGTTTTCAGTCATCGGTCTTTTGATTATAAAGGTATTATACCAGAAAGGACACCTGTTTTCAAGTGCCCCTGTTCCAGTTCGTCAAGTGTCCTCATCCATAATAACTCCTACCATTCCAATATTCATATTTGATAATCTCTTCAAAACATTGACCTATTGACGAACCAACCCCATCATAAGAATCACTACCATCAGGACCAGTATAAAGTTCCCAGATGTAATTATCGTCTTGTGGATTGTCTGTAATTACAATTTTCATCGTAGTTTCTCCCTAATCGTTCGGATACACTCATTCCATTTATAACTGTTAGTATCGTGTTCTGTCGGCAACCATTCTTCAATTCTATCTACAAGGTCGTGCATAGTAGCATCCTTTTGAAATGTAAAATGGTCGTCCCACCATTCATAAATCAAATCATAAAGAGTTTGTGGTTTGGTAGAAGATGAAACTACACCTTGCTTGACTGCTTCACGAAATGCTTCTTTCAATCCATCAGCAACTTGCTCTGGTGTTTGTGGAGTTGGTTTGTAATCAACTACACCATAACCATCGTGAATTCTGATAGTTTCTTCCATTTCATTATGAACTCGTTCTCCTCGTTCTTGTGCGGTTTCTTGATACTCTCCTACCTTATAATCTTTTTGTGCGGACTTATAACCCATTTGAAATGCTCTCCACCTAATATCAAAAATATTATCAACACTTGGATTAGTTGGAGGATACACACCCATCCAATCTTTGAATGCTTCTTCTACTGGTGATTTTGTTTTTTCCAGTTCTTCAAGGAATGAGAGTTTCTTTTCAAGCACTTTGATTTGTGCTTTTACTTCTTCAATTTCAGTCATTTTATCTTTGTTAAGAGGTCCATAAACTTGTTCCATAAGATTTTGAAAGTCCTTTTCAATACCAAACATTAGAGTGCCTCCAACTCATCACATACATCAAGTATAGCACGAGCATCAAGCACCATATCTTCCACATCCTCTTTAAATTGATAGTATTGGAGTTGTTCTACTACCTCACGAATAGCAGAAACAACTCCGTCTTTTGGAAAGTTGTAAGTATCCTCTGCTTCGTATGCTTTCATAACTGCTTGTGCTACTTCTTTTTTGTTAGTCATTTCCATCACTCCAAGGATAATGATAATCCACTTCAATACATTCTAAAAGTGTGCGGGCAAACATAATCTCACCATAATCAGAACCATCTTCAAA
>JACCDP011473777.1_pt1 | contig 135318 bp, 127 predicted proteins | sample 7445841 | NCBI WGS metagenome assembly JACCDP01 (sample SAMN15323441, study PRJNA562643) | freshwater metagenome | isolation source: river surface water | place: USA:Blue River Watershed | collected 2017-08-17
GAAGTAATTTGTGCCAGCAACCAATGTATTGTTTGCGACACCGATGCCAGTTACGGCAGCACCCGCCTGAATGTCCAGCTGGTCACCGGCGGCTCCCGCAGTAAAGTCAGTAATAACATCTACACGGTTACCGAATGTCAAAACGTCCGCAGCAGCAAAGTTTGCGTTTGCTAGTGCGACAGAAATCGCGATGCTGTCTGTAGTACCGTGTGCGAATCGATCCACACCTGCACCGCCTGTGATCGTATCTGCACCAGCACCGCCTGTAATGGTGTTTGCAACAGCTGATCCGACAATGTAATCCCCACCGGTTCCACCAGTCACGTTCTGAATGTTGGACACGGTATCGAGTGTGGCGATGTTCAGTGCAGATTCGCCGTTGAACAGGTAGCCCACGCGCCCGGCATCAACACCACCCGTCAATGTGCCGGACAGGTAAGCGCCGGTTGTAGCGAAGATGTTCGCATAGCTGATGTTGGCTGCCGACAGGTTCACTACAACACCGCTGATGGTTCCAGGACCAGTGTTCGCGTCACCGCCAGAAGCAACCAGCGTGTTGGTGCCGGTTCCACCGTCGATCACGTCAGCACCTGCACCGCCAGTGATCTGGTCGTCGCCTGCACCACCATTGATGGTGTCTGCGCCGGCCAGACCCGACAGCACGTCATTGCCGTTGTTACCGGAGATGCTGTCTGCGCCTGCGGAGCCGGTGACGTTATCCACACCAACCGCACCGTCATAAGTGGTGCCAGAAGCCACCAGTGTAGTGGTCACAGCACCGCCGTATGCAGAGGCGTTTACACTCGTCAATGCAGTTGACCCAGTCAACGTCAGGGCAAGGGTTGCGGAATCACCTGTAATCACCAACGAAGTGGCAGCGGCAGCAGTCAGCAGCATAGTATCTGTTGCGTTACCACCAGTGGTGACATCGGTGTCATTCGAGAACAGGTTAATTGTCTCAATGCCGGCAGCAGTAATCGCCGCCGTGTTGGTGATACCTGCAGCCGAAGCCATTTCCAGGTTCAGGGTTTGTGAACCGGTAGTAGTTGCGTAATTCAATGCTGTCGCTATCGCGACAGCGCCAGTCTGCACGACAGTGGAGTTATCCACCATGTTCGCAACCGTGACTGCTCCGTTAGCCGTTCCTGCGAGGCGAAGGAAGTTAACGTTGTCGAACATTGAAACGTCCAGAGTCTGAGTATCCAGAGCATCTGACACAGTCAGTCGGTCAACGCCACTCAGGTTATTCACAAATGTTGTGATCTGAGCAAACGTACCCGCGGTGATACGTGCCACGTCTGCGCGATTGATTGACAGGATGTCAGTTCCGCCTTCGCCACCAGAAATTGTGTCAGTGAGGGACAATACGTTCGTACGAACGATAGTGTCGTCACCGTCGCCACCGCTGATGTTCAGATTGCCGCCACTGATATTGGTAATGGTGTCATTCCCGGCACCGCCCATCAATGTGCTGGTAGTAGTAGAAAGAGACGTGATGCCATCGTTGCCATCGCCACCATCAACGGTGTCGGCGCCAGTGTCGGTTGCAATCGTGTCGTTACCAGCGCCACCAAGGATGCTGTCATTCCCCGTGTTGCCAGTAATGTTGTCGGCACCGTCACCACCAGAAAGCGTGTCGTTCCCGCCAAGGCCGATGATGACGTCATCACCAGCATCACCGCTGATGTTGTCTGCTGCTGCGCCACCGGTGATGTTGTCGATACCGCCACCGCCAGAGATGGTCGTAGCCGTTGCAGACCCCAACAGCGTGTCGGCATTCGCACTACCTGTCACGTTGGTGGCGCCTACCGGGGCCGCACCCATGGTGAAGGTGGCAGTGCCTGTAAGACCAGCGGCGCTGATGGACGCAGCCGTGATGGCCTGTACTGTATAGGCATTGGAGCCCGTGAAGTTCACAGCTGTGGTACCACCAGTGTCGGCAGTAACACCGATTGTTCCCAAAGTCTGGGCTGTTGCGGCGCCAGTACCCGAACCGTTGATGTTGACTGTCTCGTACTGCGTGATCGTCAGGTTCTGAGCAGCACCGACGTTAGTGGCTGCCGCAGTGTTGACGATGTTGAGCACGTCAGTGGTGGCAGTGCCAGTGTCGGTTACGGTTATCGCTCCTGCAAGCGCAGCACTCAGATTCAGCGTAAGTGCTCCAGTCGGGCCAACAATACTGTCGGCTGGAGCTGCTGCCACTGTTCCAGCAATAGACACTGTCGTGATTGCAGTGTCGATATTGGCGAGCGTCAGCGCGCCATCCAGCGCATCAGCCAAGGTCAGGTTTTCAATTCCAGAAATTGTGCGGGTCGCCGGCGTTGTGTAAGCAATCGCGTCGGCTGAAGTCGTACGCAATGTATCTGTACCATCACCACCAATAATTGTATCGGTGCCAGCTGCAGCCAGATCGCCAGCTGTGCCCATGTTGAATGTGTCGTTACCCGCGCCACCATCGAGGTTGTCCACGCCGGCACCTGAAACAATCGAGTCATTGCCGTCACCACCAGAAACGGTGTCGTTGCCCGCGCCGGCAGTAATGGTGTCATTCCCACCATTGCCAGTGAGTCGGTTCGCTGTACCCGTTGCGCCAGTGATGTTATCCGCACCAGAGCCACCGGTAACGGTGTGCGCAGCGTTTGACATTGCAACTGTAATCCCGCCACTGTTCAGGCTGGCGTCCACAGTCGTAGCACCCAGCACGGCATCAGCAGCCGCTGTCAAAGTCAACGTGCCCGCACCGACCACGGTGACTGCACCAGCAAACGCGGTGTCAACGTCGTTGGTACCGGCTACGTTCAAGGCCAGAGTTTCAACCCCCGCACCGATGGTGAGCAAAGGATCACCAGTGACGTTGTTCAGGCTGACTGACACAGAGTCTGCAGCGCCGGCAACGGCCGCTGCTGCGAAATTGATGGTGTGCGCCTGCGTGCTATTAGAGATTGTCACAGCTGTGGCAGTTGACTGAATATTGCTCAGAGTGAGCGAGCCTGCGGATGCAGAGCTGGTGACGCCAGTCAGACCAGTGGAATTGGTCAGATCCAAATTGGAGTTTGCCGCGGTGCTGGTGATATTGATCTGTTCAATGCTTGTCAGCGCTACCGGTGTGACCACCACGCCGTTCAGTTCTACGTTCAGCGTGTCGGTGCCTTCACCGCCGTCCAGCGCGTCCAGGTTGTTCAGGGTAGCGATCGCCCCTGACAGGGCAGCATTGAAGATATCGTTGGTGGCAGCGCCGGTGTAGCCAGCGCCAGTGTCCACTCCAGTGCTCAGCGCCATGACGCGTGGCGTCGGAGCGGGAGTCAGGGATGTATCCGCCACCGTCACGGAGGCCGCACGGCCGGCAACAGTCACGGTCAGAGTTTCAGCGCCTTCGGTGCTGGAATCAGCTACCAGAGACACGGGGATCAGAGCCTTGCCGTCTGCACCGATGGTGACAGTGCCAGTCAGGCTGCCCCCGGTGACATCAGACGCGCTGACACCGGAAATGGCGTAGCTGTACTGAGCGCCAGCAGAGACGTTGGTGGTTGTCAGCGTGAACAGGGCGCTGGAACCTTCGTTTACAGAGGTGGAGTCAGCAGTCAGCGTGAAAGTCTGTGACGGCGCTGGTGCCGGCGCTGCAGCAGCATCAGCAGCTGCTTTCGCGGCATCCAGACTTGCTGTGCTGTTGGTAACGCTGGAAACCACTGCCTGCAGTGCGGCCAATGATGCGCCACTCAGCTGCTTGTCAACAGAGTAATAAACTGCAGCGGCGACTTTGTTGTCGAACGCAACGGCCGCATTGCCCCATGCAGCATTGGTAGAGGCCACAGCATTCAACGCGGAAATGGCATCTACGAACACGTCTGAACGTGACTTGCCGGAGTTCAGCTGGGCAGTCAGCAAGGTAACGGCAGCAGCTTTTTCAGCAGCGACGACTGAGGAGCCGACGAGCTGATCAACTACTTTGGTGGCGAACTCGCCATTGGTCATGAATGTCGGGAAGATGCCCTTGAATTGATCGCTCTTTGCCAGGTTCGCTGCGATCTGCTTGAGAGAACTGCCTGCTTCATATGCAGCAACCAGGTCTGACAGGACATTGGCACCTGGTGCGGCACCAAACATGCCCACTACCAGTTCGATAATCGCGGTACGTTGTTCGACGGTAATCGCCATTTGTAAAGCTCCTTGATTGGATCCAAATTGTTTTTTCCGATTGTGACTCGCCAGAGCAAACTGACGGATGACCCCATTCGGTTGTTCCAAGGATACGCAACTCGATTCCAGGCCGGTGTGACGACAATCACAAAGACTGAAATGAACGTGCTTACCCGAGATAAACCCACTTGGTCGCCAGCGCAAAAACCGGCCACAAGCGGACACGCTCGCCGATATTACTTGGAGACAGCAGCCAAGACAACCTCTTTCTTGATTTAAGTCTTATTTGTAAGCGTTTATTTTTTAAGAATTATGTAGCTCTTTCAAAAGGCAAAGCTAAGACCGAATTCGAGGGAACTGTCGAGGGTGTCGAACAGCGCAACATTGCTTCGCTGATACTGGTGATAGAAGCTGGCCAAGAAGGTCATGCCCGGTTGCACTGGCCGCTGGTACTGCATCAAAAGGTAGCTGCGCTCCAGCCAGCGGTCGACTCCATTGGCAAGCAAAAGACTGTACCCAGCTTGATCTTGCAGCCGCGTGTAATTCAGCTGACTGCGAAAAATGCCATGCGGCACAGGCCATTGCCAGTCGGCGTTGACCTGCCAACCACGGCGGTGCCCGCCCGGTCGACCACTGCTCAGCGCGGTATTCGAAAGCAGACCGAGCTCCAGATCGAGCACGGAGGCCACTCCTGCTACCGCCACCTGACATTCGAGACCTGCCGCCAATCTTGCCTCAAGGGAATTCAGATTGCGCTGCCCGTGAAAATGCTGATGCTGCAAGGTGAGGTCGAAGCGACGCCCACAGGCACGAGGGCCAGGCCGAGCGTAACGCAATAGCGCCTCGCTCGCGGCGTAGAGGGCATTGCCTCCAAAAAACAATTGGCCGGCAGCCACACTAGCCAGCAAGCCGCTGCTGCGTCGAGGGCGAAAAAATTCGTAGCGGCTTTGCAATTGCAGTAGATCGGAGCCACTGTCTTGACTTACACGACCTCTTACGTCCACTCGAGCATTGTGCCTATGCCCAGGGCCAAGCTGTTGATAGGTTGCACCGCCACGCAAATTAAGGTAACGCCCGCCTATTGCCTGAAATTCAGGATTGAGCGTGAGAATGATCGGCTCGCCAGAGAGAGTCAGCTCTATCTGAGAAGGGTCTGGCGCACCATTTAGATTGTTGTCGTAGCCCACCAGAGCGTCCAGCTGAAACGCGGTTTGCCGGGTGCGGGCCTGCCACAGCTGGTCCCGCTGTCGCACAAGGGCTTCGATCTCTGGAGGCAAGTCGGTTCGGGCCAGAATCTGCCGATTCAGGTCCAGGGCCGAGAACAATTGTCCTTGCTGATATAAGGCCTGAGCATAGTCAATCTGCGCCGCGCCATTGCCCGGGTCCAGCAGCAAGGCCCGCTCGAGGGACTCCAGCGCTGTTGTCAGGTCGCCAGACTCCATCTGCGCCGCGCCAAGAAGAGCAAAGAATTCAGCGCTCTGCAGACATTGCGACATGAGGGGAGCCAGCTGCGCAGCCAGTGCTGACTGGGAGGCGGGGCCTTGCTCAGCAAGATAAAAGGCACTCAGATCCGGGCAGGCTTGCGCCGAGGACGACAGCAGGAATACGAGCGCAGAGACCGTCTTGCGCATAGAGCCTCGATATCGGAGATCATAGCAGACCGGACTGAGCCGATGACGCCACATGGAAATGTCGCGGATTATCGTGAAGCTGACAAAAGCTGGCAACCAGCGAAATCGGGGCACGACGCTCAGCGACGACCGCCGGTAATGACCGACAGGGGGGCGGCGTCAGGGCGCTGACGACGCCCGGAAACTGGAATGGGCAAAGGAGCGAACAAGACGTGGGGGTTGCGCAATCCTGACAGGAGGTAGCTGCCCTGGGACTCGAGCTTCTCGCCCGTGAGTTGCCTCGCAACACACTCGCCCAGCAGGATTGGCTGCGCGAGCTCGGCGGTCATCTCCTGAATTCTCAAAGTGATGGTAACCGTGTCACCCAACATGGTGTGGGATCGTCGATGCGCAGGACCGATAGAGCCGACCAGCACAGGCCCTTGTTCGATGCCGATGCCAAGCGCGAGGGGTTCGAGTCCAGCTGGCGGATGTCGCGGCAGCATGTCGCGCTCGATTGCCAGCTGCATTTGCTGCGCCGCGCGCAACGCCTGCAAGCCGGGAGCTTCACCGTGGCCATCCCAGACGGCAAGCAGCGCATCCCCCTTGAATTCATGGATGCGGCCGCCATGTGCCTCGACAATTTCAGCGGCACGGACAAAGAAGAAATGCAGCAGCGCCGCAGACTCTTCCGGCGTCCGTGCCTCACTGAAGGCTGAAAAATTGCGCAGATCTGCACTTAGCAGAGTCACATCGCTACGCCTTGCATTGACACTGGAGCTGGGAAGACTAAAGGCGATTTCATGGGCCACATCCGCCGGCAGGTAGCTGTTCAAGTGACCAAATACCCTGCTTCGCTCATGCCGCACACGCGCCTGCTCAAGCAGCATCAGCATACTCGCGCCCGTAAGACCGAAGAGCGCCGGAGCTACCCATCCCAGCCAGACATTTCCGCCGGCAAGCCATTGAATGTGCAAGGTGAGCGCAAGCAACGGCAGGAGCAGTCCTGCGACCGGGAGTCCTGCACCAGCAAGGCGTTCGCGATAGCTGGCCAGAAGGAGCAGCACGCAGGCGAATACCAGGCAGACGGCAGCCAGCAACCACGGCGCCATTCGCGGCGTGTAGGGCACGTCGGCGTCGAGGAGACTGCTCAACATGCGCGCCTGCAACTCAACACCAGGCGTAACGCCACTGAAGGGGGTGGGAACGATATCCCCGATTCCGAAGGCAGTCGCACCCACCAAAACCCATGTGTTTGCCAACATCGACAGATCAACGGTGCCGTTGAGCACATCGGCAGCCGATACTGCTCGATAGGCCTCTGGAGCGCTGCGATAGGAAATGCGCAGGCTGCCATCGCGATTCAAGGGAATACGCAGACCAGGATAGGCGTGGAGCGTCATCTGCTGAGCAGGCCCGAACCAGCTCGTTACCGGCTCGATCGACGCGCCCCAAGTGGGTGACTTGATCGCCTGCAGGAAGGCGCTTACGGGCAGTGCAGGATAGGCTTGGCCGTCCAGACACACGGCGGCCGCGATTTCTCGAATGGCACCATCTGCAGCGACGCTCGGGGCGATGTGCCCTGTCGCAATCGACGCGAATGCGCTGGCATTGGCGACGTAACCTGACGCGACAGGCAGTCCCGCATCGCAGGCAATGCCCGCCAGGGGGTGCGTCATGACGCCCGTTCGCACGTCCTGGCCAGGCTGTAAGGCAGGCACCTGAGCAAGCACGACCCCGGGAGCAGCTTGCAGTGCAGCTAGAAACTGCTCATCACCCGCCTGAGCCTCGGGATAAACAATGTCGTGAAGCTGCAGTTGTACTCCTGCGTCGGTGAGCGCCGTAACCAGCCGTGCCATTGTCTCTCTGCGCCAAGGCCATGGGCCTTCCTGAGCAATGCTCTTCTCGTCGATTGCAACGATGGTGATGCGCTCCTCGACGCTGAGGTCAGGGTGAAGCGTCCAGCCCAAGGCACCCAGGCTCTCCTCCAGAGCGGTCAACGCCGGCGCGAACACCGTTAGCAGGGCGCACGTCAGAAGCCCGGCCAATGCGAGCAGCAAGAGTCGCGCCTTGGCAGGCAACAGACCGAGCAAATATCTGATTGCACGACTCTGATGAAAGGCGCTGCCGCGCGTTGCAGACATCACTGCGCATCCCAGAGGGTCAGACCCTTCACGCTTGCACCAGAGTCCAACTGCTTTTCGAAGAAATAGCCGGCCTCAGAGCCCGTGAGGCTGACGGCACCAGCCATGGCTTGAGTTTCAGAATTGTCATAAAAATTACCAGCATCAAAAATTCGGCCCGCAGCAGTAAACATTATGACGCCGGTGCTGGCATGGCTAAGACCAAGCTCGGTGGCAAAGCGACGCTCATTGAAGTCGATACGCAGGCTGCCACCATTCACCTGAAGCGCAAGTACTCCAGAGCCAGAATGATAGAAGGCTTGGGCGCTCTGCAGAGCAAAACTGACTACCGTATGCTCTGGCTTGATCTGCGTGCTGCCCTTGCCGTCCCGAAACAACCCGTAATCGTCGTTGCCCACAGTGATGTCACGACCTTGACTCGCCTGCGCATAGCTCTGGGTAAGCCGCTCCTGAGCTCCCATGCCTTCCCGACCATTCCAACGCCCCCAAACCAGGTTTCGCGAAAACACCTCCGTCGATCCCAGCGAGGTCACTGGCGTGAAGTCGACAGGCTTTGGCACTGGAGGTGTCACGGGCGCCTGCGGACGCAACACTGGCGTAGCAACCACGTTATTCGCCACATCCGTGACCCGACGGGAGGTGACCGTCTCCAGATACACCTCTGTACCTGCAGCCTTGTCCCCAGCGACGAGTCGCTCCTCGCCAGCAGCCACCAGATTTCCGCTCAGCGCACCTCGCTCGTCCGTGGCAGGCAGTAGACGGGGCAATGGCTGCGAGCGATCCAGTGCTACCATCTGCAGATTGCTCTGCGACAGCTCCACGGCATTGGCGGAACAAGGCCCGAAGGTATCCACAAGACACTCGCGGGAGAACGGGGCCACAACGATAGCCCCCTCGTTAACCAGTGCCCGCACCGATCCCTCAGAGGCACTCACTGCGAAATCCGTACCGCGAACGCCGATTGCTGCGATAGGGGTGTTGAGTCGGAAACGTTCGCGATTCACATGGGCGCCCTCGCCTGAAATACTGCGAGTCACACCTTCCACCAGGTTGAGTTTAATGGACACGCTCGCTGGATCATTGCGATTAAAATCGTAACGCTGAATTTCGAGCTCGCTGTCAGGGCGCACGCTAAGTAGCGCCTCATCGATAAACCGAATATGCACATGACCGTTCGAGTCTGTGGAAATACGGTCATTGACACGCACCACGGTCCCCGCATGCAGGGGCTGTCGCGCGCTGTCAGCAGAATGCAGCCAGGCCTTACCCAGCACCAGACTCACGACGCCCGCTGTTGCCGCTTCCTGCGCAATAGCAGTGGCGCATGAGAGAGAGATGTATATTCCAAGGACGAGCGATTGAAGGAGAGTTTTCACGGCGGTTTCCCAGCCAGATTCCGCAAGCGGGTTTCTGGCGCTATTTCACTGAAGGCAAGATAATCGATGCCAAGTGCAAGTCATGTGACCCGAGTCACACGGATGATATTTCCCGGCGTTTGCTATTGAAGGTCAAGCTCTTATAATGCCCCCGCACCGCTGAAACCAGCCTTCAGGGACTTTACAACAACCGTGGTAACCCCAGAGCTGTTAAGCACATTCCCTGTCCTCAAGCCTTTGCCGCACGAGATTCTGACTCAGTTGGCCGCACTCACAAGTCTGCGCAAGTTCGCGCGTCGCGGAGTTGTCATGAACGCAGGCGGCCAAGAGGAGTGCGTGTGCTTTCTTTTTGAGGGAAGACTGCAAGGCGTCGATTTCACCATTGACGGCAGAGAAGTGGGTCTGTATTTCGTGGAGCCTGGCGATTTCTGCGGCGAAGTGGGACTGTTTGACAACGGCCCTCAGCCTGAATTCGTGATTGCGCTCACCGCCGTGGTGACTGTAATGGTGCCGATGGCGAGCCTGCGCGCAATCATGCTGACTCATCCGCATCTGTTTCGGGTCATGACAGAGCGGCTGGCATTCCGGCTGCGACAGCTGACACGACAGCGCTCGCTGCTGGGATTGCCCGACATCGGCCAACGTGTATGTTGCCAATTGTGGATGCTGATCAAGGACGCAGAGGTGGAGCCGGTGGTCATTCAGAACCCGCCGACGCACATGGAAATCGCAATCATGCTGAACCTGAGCCGCGAGACAGTGACGCGGGTTTTCCAAGCCTTGCAGACTCGTCAGATCGTCAGACGCGATGGCGCAGGCACACTGCAGATCAGCAACCCGCGCGCTTTGCGGGAGTTGGCCCAGGGCGGACAATCCCTGTGACGCGCATCGGTCGCAGCAGAAAACTGCGAGGCGCAGGCGAAGAGCGAAGGCAGACTTGAAATGCACCAACCTTTACCCAACTACATACAATCCGAACAACAAGCAGCCGAAACACCATGAATCAGACCAAGTCCAATAGCCCTTACCCAGAATTGCGCGAGGGCTTCAAGGCCGTCAGGCAATATTTCATCCTCGCAGGCATTTACAGTGCTGCAATCAATATCCTGATGCTGGTGCCGATCATGTACATGATGCTGGTTTATGACCGGGTGGTCACCAGTGGCAGTCAGTCGACGCTGGCAATGCTTACCTTGATCATGGTGTTCCTGATGTCCGCTTCCGGTGGCTTCGAATGGGTCCGCTCGATGATTCTAGTCAGTGCCGGCAACAAGATTGAACAGAACCTGCGAGACCGGATTTTCGATGCCTCGTTCAAACAGGCGCTTTACACAGGAGGCGCAGCTAATGGTTCGCAGCCAAGCAACGACTTGTCACAGTTGCGCCAGTTCATGACAGGCAATGGCCTCTTTGCATTCTTTGATGCACCATGGTTTCCGATTTATGTCCTCGTGATGTTTCTCTTTCATCCCCTGTTTGGCATCACCGCAATTGTGGCCGGCATAGTGATGGTCGGCCTGGCATGGACTACCGAAAAAGTCACCACCAGCAAGTTGAAGGATGCCAACACAGAGGCGAACTGGGTGCTCGGTCAGATCAACGGCAGCATGCGAAATGTCGAGGTCATATCGGCCATGGGAATGATCGACAACATCCGCCGCCGCCAGCAGGTTCGTGCGGACAAGGTTTTGCAGCTGCAAACCAGCGCCAGTCGTCTGGCCGGCATCCTCAGCACACTTTCCAAGTCATTCCGTGTGATTACCCAGTCCCTGATTCTGGGCCTGGGAGCGCTACTGGCACTGCGTCAGGAAATTTCTCCCGGCATGATGATCGCTGGCTCTCTGCTGCTCGGCCGAGCTTTGGCACCGATCGATATGCTGGTCGGAACTTGGAAAGGGTTTTCTCTGGCACGCGCTCAGTACGATCGACTTGGCCAGTTGCTCGAGAGAGTCCCTTCTGAAGCTGAGACCATGAGTCTTCCAGCCCCACATGGCAACCTTTATGTCGAACAGATATTCGTCACACCTCCTGGCGCGAAGGCGCCAGTAGTCAAAGGCGTCTCCTTCGAACTCAAGGCGGGCGAGTCGCTCGGCATCATCGGGCCAAGCGCATCAGGTAAATCGACACTGGCTAGAGCCCTATTGGGGCTGTGGCCTACAGGCGGCGGGAAAGTTCGCCTTGACGGAGCGGACATCTTTGCCTGGGATCGACTAAAGCTCGGCCCGCACATTGGCTATTTGCCGCAAGATATCGAGTTGTTCGATGGCACCATCGCCGACAACATCTGCCGTTTCGGCGATCGTGACGCCGAGAAAATTGTGGCCGCCGCGCAGATGGCTGGGGTTCACGAGCTGGTATTGCGCCTGCCCCAAGGCTATGACACCCCGATCGGCGGTAGCGGCGGCATTCTCTCAGGAGGGCAGCGTCAGCGCATCGGCCTCGCGCGCGCTCTATACGGCCAGCCCCGCCTGCTTATTCTGGATGAACCGAACTCCAACCTGGACGATCAGGGCGAACGCGAGCTGGTGGCTGCACTGCAGCGAGCGAAGGCACAGGGTTGTACAGTCATCGTGATAACGCACCGCACAATGGTGCTGATGGGTGTCGACAAAATACTGGTGCTCAAGGAAGGGCTGCCCGTCAATTTCGGCACACGAGATCAGGTTCTTGCTGCACTTGTTCCTCAAGCTGAGGCCCGTAAAGCGGCGCCGGGTTGACCCCCCTTTACCCTACTGGACGTCCATTGGACGCGAGACCGACAAAGTGACAGAAAACACTCGAAAACCTGAGAATCTTCCCACCCTGCAGACAACATCGCAGGCGGTCGGCTCCGTCTATGACGGCGAGCTGGAAACCAGTCTCGAACAGCCCCGCCGCATCGGCACACTCATGCTGCTGATAGTTTTTGGCGGCTTCGGACTTTGGTCCACACTTGCGCCTATCGAAGGGGCAGCCCATGCGCCTGGGGCCGTAACAGTGCGCTCGTACAAGAAACTGATTCAGCACCTGGAAGGCGGAATTGTCCGAGAGATACGCGTGCAAAATGGCGATCACGTAGCCGCTGACGACGTCCTGCTAGTGCTCGACGATACGCAGGCACTGGCCCAGCGTGAAATCAACAACGCCCAGTTGATTGCACTGACCGCACTGGAGGCTCGTCTGCTTGCGGAGCGAGACGGCGCAGCAGAGATTCAGTTTCCGGCTAATCTGACAACCGCAGGGGTCAGCGCTCGGCAGGAAATGGAAGCTCAGCGGCATGTCTTCACCACCCGCAGGGCCACGATGGAAGGCAGCCGCGCAGTGCTCGAGCAGCGCATCGAGCAGTTGCGTTCGCGGCTGTCGGGTCTGGAGGCCATGCGTCAAAGCAAGGAGGCACTTGCGGTATCCTTTTCCGCTGAACTGGCCGATGTACAGGTACTCCTTGAGGAGGGTTTTTCTGACAAATTGCGTCTGCGAGAGCTGGAACGCAATCTTGCCGTCTACCAAGGAGAGGCCGCCGAACTCATCGCAACCACCTCCGCCACAGAAATGCAGATCGGGGAGACGCAATTGCAGATCCTGCAGATAGACAATGAGTGGCGCTCCGAGGTGGCGTCCATGCTCAGCGAAACGCAGACGCGGCTGAAAGATGCTCGCGAGCGCATGATCGCGCTGGATGACATCCTGTCGCGCACAGTTATTCGTGCGCCGGTCGGCGGCGTTGTGGCGGGCATGCAGTACCACACCGTCGGCGGCGTGATAGGACCAGGGGCCCCCATTGCGGAGGTCGTTCCACAGAGCGACGAATTGATCATTGAAGCCAGGGTTTCCGTGGCCGACATTGATCGGGTGGCAGTAGGCCAAAGCGCTACCATTCGGTTCTCTAGTTTCAGCAGCAGCGTGCCGACTATATTCGGCACCGTGCTGGGCGTATCTGCCGATGCTATGGCTGATCAAACCACGGGTATGCCCTTTTACCTGGCCAGGGTTGCAGTGACCGAGGAAGGGATGCAGCAACTTGGCGAGCTGGCGCTGGTACCGGGCATGCCTGCTGAAGTTTTCATTGCGTCGGGCTCACGGACTTTCCTGCAATACGTCATGAAGCCTTTCTCTAACGCCCTCGCACGCGCCTTGCGCGAAGACTGACGCCTATGAAACTCACTTCGATCGGCACTGTTGGCCTGGGGCTCATCTTGTGTATCGGCCTGGCCCCGGGGCGAGTCATTGCTGCTGAATCAGCGCTCAACAGCACCAGTACAGTCATCGTCCAGGGCAGTACGCTGGAGGATTTCTTCACTGCAGCTATCGACTACAGCCCCTTGCTGCGTATCGCGGAAGAGCGCTGGCAAGTAGGAACTCAGCGGCGCAAGGCAGCGACAGGCCAGTTGTTGCCGCAAATCAATGCCAACGCCAGCCGATCAGACAACACCCAGGAGTCTCTGGGCACTGTTGCCAACTATCCGGGCGAACGCTCGTCTCTTCAGCTGACCCAGGTACTTTTTAACTGGCAGTCCTTTAATGCGCGCAAACAAGCAGCAATTCTTGAGGACCTGGCAGAAGCGGAGTATTACGCGACCCTGGCTGGGTTGCTGACTGATGTGGCCGAGAAGTATTTCAATGTGTTGCAGGCGCAGGACGCCTTGCGTTCCGCGGCCGCTGAATTCGAGGCGGTGAACAGACAGGCAAGGATGGTCGAGCAGCTGCACCAGCTGCAACAGGTTCAGGTCACCGACCTCTACGACGCTCAGGCAAGACTTGCCTTTGCACAATCTCAGCAACTGGATATCGAGAGTCAGCTGACCCTAGCCCGCGAGGAGCTGCGCGCACTTACCGGCGTCGGTGTGGGTGACCTCTACCAGCTGGATCCCGGTTACGACGTTGCTGCACCTCAAGAAAGCTTAGAGTCGTGGCTGGCCCTGGCAAGTCAGTCCAATCCGCAAGTCAGAGCACGCGAGTATGCTGTAGACGCGGCTGACAAGGCCATCGCGCAACGACAAGGCGCTTACATGCCTCGCGTCACCTTGATCGCGCAGAAGCAGATCTCCGATCTTGGCTACGACAACTTCCGCAATCCCCGCACAGAAACCGACTACATCGGCGTCGACGTGCAGATCCCACTGTTTGCGGGCGGCAGCAATCGCGCACAAGTCGCCGAAGCGCGCGCTCTGCACAGCATCGCGGAAAATGAACTACGCCAGACAACCTTGCAGATTGTCGAGAGCACACGCACAGCCTATCTGCAGATGCAATCAGCAGCTCTGCGAGTTCAGGCTGCCGAGCGACTTGCGGAATCCACCGCGCTGTCTTATAGCGCGAGGCAACGCGGCTTTGAGTTGGGCACCGTCACCAGCGTGGATGTGCTGAATGCCCTGCGCGACCGCTTCAGCGCGGAACGCGACCTGCAGCGGGCGCGCTACGATCACATTCGCTACTCTCTTGTGTTAAAACGTGAGGCTGGCAGCTTAACTGCCGAGGACCTGCTGGATGTCGGCACCTGGCTGGTGGAACCGCAGGACTGACCTCAAAGGAATTGATTGCCCAGAATGCTCTTCTCTCTGCTCAGCGCGTGGGTGCGCGCTCCGTTCACCCACTACCGCCTGTTTCACAATTTCGTGCGCCAGGATTTCACCGGCCAGTTCGCCGGCTCGCTGGGCGGCAAGCTGTGGCTGTTCGTCACGCCCGTGGTCAATATCCTGATCTACTCCTTCGTGTTCAGCGTGGTGTTCCGCGCCCCCATGCCGGCCGAGTATGACGGCACGCCCTTCGTGGTGTTCATGATGATGGGCTATCTGCCCTGGTTCGCCTTCGCCGACGCCGTGGGCCGGGCCAGCACCCTGCTGCTGGAGCGGGCGCCGCTGATCACCAAGGTGATGTTCCCCGTGCAGATCATCCCGGCTGTCGGCACGCTGGTGCCCTACATGGTGCACGGCATCGCCCTCGGGCTGTTCCTGCTGTATCTGGCCGTACAGGGTTACTTGTCTCTGCTGTGGCTCTGGTTGCCCGTGCTGTTCTTCCTGCAGTTTCTGTTCACCATGGGCCTGGTGGCCATCCTGTCGGCGCTGTGCGTGTTCCTGCGCGACGTGCAGCAGATCGTGGCGCTGGTGCTGACCACCTGGTTCTTCCTGACGCCGATCGTCTACCCGGTGTCCCTGATTCCCCAGGACTGGCAGCCACTGCTGATCCTGAACCCCATGCACAGCTTCGTGCAGATGTACCGTGAGCTGATCCTGCTGGACAGCTTCTCCTTCGGCAGCCTGCAGGTCATCGTGCCCGTGTCCCTGGCCACCTATCTGTTCGGAGGCTGGCTGTTCATGCGCATCCGTCACGCCTTCGGCGACGTGTTGTAAGGAGGACGCGCCATGTACAGCATCTCGGTCGAGAACCTGCACAAGGATTTCCGCATCTACAACCGCCCGCAGGACCGCCTGCTGGAACTGCTGCTGCGCCAGCCGCGCCACAAGCTCTTCCATGTGCTGCAGGACATTTCCTTCTCCGTGATGGAAGGCCGCAGTCTGGGCATCATCGGTGACAACGGCGCCGGCAAGTCCACGCTGATGAAACTGCTGGTGGGCACCCTGCAGCCCACCAGCGGCAGCATTCGCATAAAGGGCCAGGTGGCGGCGCTGCTGGAGCTGGGTGCGGGCTTTCATCCGGAATTCACAGGGCGCCGCAACATTTACCTGAACGCCGCCCTGCTGGGCGTGCCCGATGACGACATCGCCGAGATGGAGCGCGAGATCATCGAGTTCTCGGAGCTCGGCGATTTCATCGACCGGCCGGTGAAGACCTATTCCTCTGGCATGTATGTGCGCCTGGCGTTTTCCATCGCCACCATGGTGCGCCCCGATGTGCTGGTGATCGACGAGGCCCTGTCGGTGGGCGACATCGCGTTCCAGAAGAAGTGCGTGGAGCGCATGAACGAGTTCCGCAAGCAGAACAAGACCATGATCTTCTGCAGCCACTCGATGTACCACGTACAGGAGCTGTGCGACACGGCGATCTGGCTGGAGAAGGGCCGCATCCGCGAGATCGGCGAGAGCCATCATGTGGTGGGCAATTACGAGGCCTTCTGCAATAGCCGCTCGCTGGACCATCACGAGCCGCTGGACATCAACGCGGTGGAGGATCGCAAGATCAAGGACTGCCGCGTGATCCACACTCTGGTGCGCAATCTGGATGGCGAGGAGATCGAGGAGATCGAACCGCTCACAGATGTGATCATGGAAACCAAGATCGAGATTCTGGCCGACAATCTGATGTGCAATTTCGGTTTCGCCATCATGCGCAATCTGAGCGAGATCATGTCGGCCTATCTGACCACGGACCTGGACGACGTGCCCAAGGGGCCGTTCATGAAGGGCGAGATCCTGACCGTGCGTTCACGCTTGAATGCGGTGTCGATGCGCGTGGGCGAGTTCCATGTGCTGGGTGGCGTGGCGGATGCGAGTGGCCTGCTGTGGTACGAGACCAAGCTGAGCAATCTCATCAGGATCAAATCCAACAAGGGCGTCGGCTCGGTGGTGATGCGCGTGAACTGGAGTGTTGCACGCGACTGAAGCGCAAGCTCGTTACATTGACTCAGCTCGTAATGCAGTCTTACAGCCCCTGCGAGGCGATTCATTCAACCGAGTTGTCGAACACCAACCCCAGCAGCAGTTTTTCAAGGTCAGCGAAGGAAAGTGCGCCAAGCGCTTCTTTCTTCAAGGACTTCAGCAGATTTTGCTGGGCTGCTGAGGACAGCGGGCCAAATTCCAAGCCCACCGCACCAAGGCGGCATTCTTCCACAAACGTGACAGAGCGATCGCGCTGCCCCCACGGCCAACACACGATGCAGGCCAGATTAAGCACTGGCAAATCCCGCATCAACGCGAAAAACAAAGCCCAGGTGGAAGAGTCTATCGCTCCCGCATCCCGTATCAGGAACAGTCGCGGCTCGCCAAGTTGGATCTCCTTGCGAATGGCGCTGCTCAAGGGCACATCCGCCACCAGTGGATTGAGTGTGGCCAAAAGGTCGGAATCAGCCTTGAACTCCAGCACGGGGCGTCCGGCGGCACTGGCATAGTCGACGAGTGAGCGAAGCAGGTAGTCGCGCAATGCGTCACTGGCAAACACGATGCTGGCGAAGCCAGGGCCGCTCTGCAATGTGCTCATCAGACGACGATATTCATCCGCATAGGGCTGTGCCTGAAATAGAGCAAAGCCTGTCTGAGTGCCAGTTGTCTTCTGCAAGGAACCCAGCGCGGCACGCAACATCTGCTGACTGAAGCCGAGCGCTTCCGCCAGTCCGCGCATGGAGGCACCGGCATTCAGCTGCTCTTGCACCCAGGCCAGCTGGGCAGTTGTCGGCCTGGGCTTTTTCACGTTACTGCTTGTCATCAGCCAGGATGTCTCCGTTTTCGTCGAAGCGCATGGCATCCGGCACAACAGGGACGGGCCGCTTCAAGCGCTGTCCCATTTTCATGGCCGTTCCCACATTGAAGATGTAGGCAATCACTTCCGCGACGGTATGGTACAAAGCCTCAGGGATCATGTCATCCAGACGTGTGGAGAAATACAGCGCACGCGCAAGTTCCGGGGCCTCGAACAATGGCACCTGATGTTCGATGGCGCTTTCGCGAATGCGTTGCGCCAGCATGTCGGCTCCCTTTGCAACGACACGCGGGGCGTCGCTGGTGCCGGGCGTGTATGAGAGCGCCACCGCAAAATGCGTCGGGTTGGTTATCACCACATCGGCCGTCTCCAGGGCACTCATCATTCGATTGAATGCAATGTCGTGCTGGCGTTTGCGCTGTTGTGCCTTGACCTCTGGTCGCCCTTCACTTTCCTTCATTTCATCTTTGATTTCCTGCAGGCTCATGCGCATTTTTTTCATGTGCTGAAAGTGCTGCCAAGGCATGTCCACCAGCGCGATCAGGAAGAGGGACAGCGTGATGAAGAGCATCGCACTGGACAGAATGCGGCCCGCCTCGCCCAAGGCTAACGGTGCTGGCAAGACGCCAAGCATTCCGAGGGAGTCCATGTAGAAGTAAATGACAAAGGCAACGATGGCACCCAGGAACAGTGTCTTGAAGATATTCTTGAACAGTTCGAACAACGCATTGCCGCCGAACATGCGCTTAAGTCCCGAAAGCGGGTTGAGCTTGGAGAATTTTGGCGCTGCGGCTTTTAAGCTGAAGCTGATGCCGCCGAAAGCCCCGTTGGCGAGAATGACCCCAAGCACAGACAGCAGACACACCAGCCCCAGCAGAGGCAACATAATTTCAGCCGAGCCCACAATTTTTTCCAGCATCAGTCCCGGATCGCGGGTGACGCGGGCATCCAGCATGAAATTGTAAGTGAACAGCGTGGTGACGCGTTCAATCAGCGTGCTTGAAATCAGCACGATCAAGGCGCCTAAACCGAACAGACTGATGGCGATGGCAAAGTCCTGCGACCGCAGGATCTGCCCTTCCTCGCGCGACTTGTCGATGCGTTTTTGGGTGGGTTCTTCTGTTTTGCTCTGGCTGTCGTCGCTCTCTGCCATCGCTCATGCCCCCGGCAGCGATTGGAGAACATCGAGGCCACTCTGCCACAGACGCTCAATAGTGTAGACCATAGCGGTAATGTTCAGATTCAGCGCCAGAAGCCCCACGAGCAGGATTGCTGGGAAACCTACCGCAATAATATTGAGCGAGGGGGCAGAGCGGGTGATCACGCCCAGTCCGATATTCACCACCAACAGGGCCACCATCATTGACAGCGCCAGATTGATTGCGCCAGTGAAGATAAAGGGAATCCAGCGCAAAAAGATGTCAAACCATTCGTCCAGCGGCGGGGTGGTGCCGATCGGAATACTCTGAAAACTTTCGAACAGCAGTTGAATGACGAACAGATGTCCGCCCATCGTGAGGAATATCAGTGTCGAAAGAATCATCAGAAACTGTGCCACGAGGGGTACGTTGCCAAGATTGGGATCCACCATGCTGGCAAAACCCAGTCCGATGGCGTTCGAGATAGCCTCCCCGCCGACCACAACGGCAGCTGTGACAACTTGCAACGCAAAGCCCATGGCAATGCCGATAAGAGCCTGCACCATGAGCTGGCCAAGACCTGCAGCGGTGAACGGATCGATCTCGGGAACGGCAACAGCCTCGAAAACGAACAGCGTCAACACCAGCGCGACGACGATTCGGATACGCAGATTGATCACGTCGAGAGAAAACAGAGGCGCGGCAAGTATGAAGGCGGAAATCCGGGTCAGAGGCCACATGAAGGCAGCGATCAGGGCCATGATTTCATCGAGGCTGCCGCCGTTTATCATTGCAGCATGACCGGGATCAACAGAAACAGACGCTCAAAATAATCCGTCAGCACCCCAATCTGCCAGTTGCCGATCAGCACCAGGGCGATGACGATGAAGATCAGCTTGGGAACGAAGCTCAGTGTCATTTCCTGTATGGAGGTGGCAGCCTGAATGACTCCGATCAACACCCCCGCCAGCAGTATGCCAAGCAGCAGCGGACCCGCAAGAAGGGCGGCCACCAGCAACGCTTCGCGCCCGATGACAATCACATCACTGACAGTCATTCACGCCCCCAGAAAGCTAGCGGTCAAGGATTGCATGACGAGCAACCAGCCATCTGACAGGACGAACAGCATCAACTTGAATGGCATGGAGATCATCATGGGTGAAAGCATCATCATACCCATCGACATGAGGACACTCGCAACGACAAGGTCGATGATGACGAAAGGGATATACAACAAGAAACCTATCGTGAATGCGGTTTTCAATTCAGAGGTCATGAAGGCGGGAATCAGCACTGGCAGAGGCACATCCGCGTAAGGCGTCGCCGGATCCACGTTGGCAATGTCCATGAAAACACTCATGTCCTCTTCGCGCGTCTGCGTCAGCATGAAGCCCCGCAGTGGCTGCACAGCGGCATCGAAGGCAGCCTCCGCCGCGATTTCCTCGTTCATGTAAGGCACCACTGCGTCATCGTAGACCTGCAGGAAAACTGGCGACATGATGAATATGGTCAGGAAGAGAGCAATGCCGACCAGCACTTGATTGGGAGGAGTCTGCGCGGTGCCGATGGCTTGTCGCAACAGCGAAAGCACGATGATCACACGTACAAACGAGGTCATCATGATCAACAGGGAGGGCAGCAAGGTCAACACGGACATCAGCAGAAGGATCTGCAGTGTGAGTCCGTATTCGGTGGCGCCGTCGACCCCTTGGGTGACACTGACGACAGGCAGCCCCGGCTGCGCCAAGGCAGACGATGCCAGCAGGCCCGCCAACATGGCCAGACCAATGCCGAGCCAGAGTCGACCGCCGCCACGAGCCAACCTGCTAATCATCCCAGCTGTGCACAACCGTGGCATTGTCATTGGAAATTACCAGCAGGAAGGTCTTTTCCCGCGCCTTAACCAGGACCAGTCGCTGTCGCAGGCCCAGAGGGATTTGTGATTCGATGGAGAGATTGCCCGTCTGCGAGCTCAGGAATCTGCCCTTGTATTTGTTCAGAACATAGAAGAACCCGAGCATGGACAGCACGACGACTATCAGTCCAAGGGCGGATTGCATACTGATCATACTCATCGCATTCTCTTCTGCACGCCTGCGTGGCGTCAAACGTTCTTGATGCGTTCGGCCGCGGGGATAACCTGTGTCAGGCGTACTCCGTAGCGTTCATTCACCAGCACCACCTCGCCCTGTGCGACCAGAGTATTGTTGACATACAGGTCCAGCGGCTCACCGGCCAGCCGATCCAGCTCAACTACCGAGCCCTGACTCAAACGCATGAGATCCTTGATCTTCAGCGAGGTACGCCCGACTTCGACCGAGATAACAATGGGAATGTTGCCCAGCACGTCTGGATTGATGCTCGGTTTGTTGATGCCGGCGCTGTCACTGCCCAGCAGATTCTCCAGCTTGCCGCCAAGCAGGATGTCTTCGTTTCGTTTTTCGTCTGCCATGATGCGTCTCTAATTGAGGGGGGGTATCTGGACAAATTCCTTGATCTTGACGGCTACATTGTTGCCGATGTTGCCAACCTCTGCCGTGAAGATCTTGGCACCTTCGATCTCACCGGTGGCATATTCAGGTTTCTTGAAGAACAGAATGTCGCCGGCTTGCATGGTTTGCAATTCGCCAAGGGACGAGTAAATCTGCCCAAGGTTCACCAGCAGTCTGAGCTTCGCATGGCCACTGGCATCGGCCAGCTCTTCGCGCCATTGCGTGTCCTTGGCGTCGTTTTCTTCCGATGACTGGATGCGGCTGCGCAGCAAATCCCTGATCGGCTTGAGCGAGATGAAAGGGGTCACGATGCTGATGGTGCCCTCGCTCGCATTCGAATCCATCGACAGTACGAAACGGCTGACGATCACCAGATCGTTCTCGTCCGCGATCTGAGCGAACTGCGGGTTGATCTCAGCTGCCGTCTCGGTGAAGTCGAGCTGCAGGATCGGCGACCACGCTTCCTTAAGCGATGCGAAGATGATGTTGAGCATGATGCGGATGATGGAGTTTTCGGTAGGCGTGAACATCCGGCCCGGGTGCACAGGATTGCTGCCTTTGCCAAGCCCCCCGAAAAAGTTGTCCAGCGAAGAGAAGATGATGGACGGGTCGATTACAACCAGGGAGTAGCCTCGAAGGGGCTCAAACTTGACAGTATTGACCGACAACGGTGCCTGCAGCTTGGACAGAAACGCCCCATATTTTTCGATCTTGACACGATCAACTTGAATCTTGGGCGTCGTGCGCAGCACATCCATCAGGCCGACGCGCAACTGACGGGTAAAACGCTCGTTGATCATGTCGATGGCGGATTCGTTGAAACCCAAAGAGGTGTCTTCGCTCGCCAGGTCGTGCTTGACCACCTGATAGGCCTCGCGGCCTGCTGCGAGTCCGTTTGCCATGGACTCCTGCTGCAAAGCCTGCAGTTCTTCAGGAGTCAGTTTTCCACTGGGATTGCTCATTGTCTTAGGACGCCTTCAATAAAGTGGGGGCTTACTGGACCAGGAATTCCGTGAAATAGACGGATTCAACGCCGGCGAACTCGCCAAAATCCTCAAGAACAGCATTGATGGTGATGCGTAATTGCTCACCCAGCTGTTCGCGGAAGTCCGGCAGCAGCAGATTGTCCTCAGGCGTCCGGCTCATGTCGGCCAGGATGGCCGAACGGATTGCCAGTTCGTGGCGTACGATGCTGTCGATGACCATCTGGTCGTAGTGGGTCATCACGGCCACGGTCACTTGCATCACTTTGCGCGAGCCATTGATGTTGGCTGTCAGCGGTCGTGGCATTTCGTAGTAAAGCGTCCCCAGCCGCTCCGGGTTGGGCGTCACGAGCAGTTGTGGCTCGGTTGGCACCGCCGCGTCTCCCTCGGCCGGGGCGGCCGCCTCAGCAGCCGCAGGCGGGGTCTCGATCTCGGCAAGAGCCTGCTCGAGTTCTTGATCATTCATGGCGCCGGTGAGCATCAGCGTTGCAAACACTGCCCCCACCGCGACCACCACTACGACCAGCACCCCGACAATGACGGGAATCAAGGGAAAGCTTTTCTTGCCTTCCGTGGTACTCGCTACTTTTTCGTCAGCCATGGCAAATCTCCGCAGTGTGTTCAGACATAGGTATCAAGTTGCGCAGGTGTTGCGCCGGCAGACCCGGCATCGCCAGGCCCGGCAACAGTGGCGCCGCTGTCATTCGGGTGCTCTGACCGCTGGGACATGCCGCCAGACTGACGGCCACCTGCGTGCTGCGCACCACTGCCTCCGGCATCCCGGAAAATATTGATTTCTGTGGCGCTGTGCCCGGCGAAGGCCTCACGCAGGGCATGACTGTTTTCCCGCAACACGCGCACCACCTCCTCCGTCTGGGCGACGATATTGATCGTGACCGTGTTGTTGTTTTCGATGACTTCTGCCTCGATGGTCCCCATGTTCTCGGGAGCCAGCATTATACGTAGCGCCGCACGGCCAGTGCCATCGGTTTCCAGGGAAGCCTTGCGGATCTCGCCGCCGAACTGGCTGTTCAGATCCTCAAAGCGCATCCAGCTTTCGCGACTGGGTGCTTCGCGTACCGGCGTGCGCTCGTGTGCCTTGGCAGCGACCGCTGACTCGGCGGTCGCCGCAGGTGCAAGCGTGAAATCAGCCCCCTGGGAGACATTGCTGTCAGAGCCAAGACTTGTCTCGATCGAGGACCGAAGGGCGCTCATCGGTGCCGGCGAAGGAGGGGTCTCGCGCGGTGCCCGCTCGTCCCGCACCGCGCCTTCCAGGGCGGGTCCGCCGGCGTCAGTGTCCGAGACGGGATGCAGGCGCTGGTCGAGTGGATCCGGCGTCACTGGGGAGCCAGTTCGAGCTGCAGGGCGAGTAGCACCTGCTTGCGTCGTTGCGCCACCACGATCAAGGCGTGTGCCTGAGACTGGCGCTTGCACGGGCAATGGGACTGCTTGCAGGCGGGGCACGCCGGCCGGCGTCATAATCTGCACCACTGAGCGCGGCGGGGCCTCTCCCGACACAGGTTCGGGGCTGCTCACGCTTCTGGCCACCTCTGTTGCGCCACCACGATCAAGGCGTGTGCCTGAGACTGGCGCTTGCACGGGCAATAGGGCTGCTTGCGGGCTGGGCACACCGGCCGGCGTCAAAATCTGCAGCACTGAGCGCGGCGTGGCCTCTCTCGACACAGGTTCGGGGCTGCTCACGCGGCTGGCCACCTCTGTTGCGCCACCACGATCAAGGCGTGTGCCTGAGACTGGCGCTTGCACGGGCAATGGGGCTGCTTGCGGGCTGGGCACACCGGCCGGCGTCAAAATCTGCACCGCTGAGCGCGGCGTGGCCTCTCTCGACACAGGTTCGGGGCTGCTCATGCTGCTGGCGACCACTGCGGGCACAGACAGGTCAGCCGCCGCTGACGCCAAAGCCGGGGCCAAGGGCTGCGCTGCCACTGACTCTCCAGCCTGCGCAGGGCCTGTGGCCGCAGGCGTGGCGATGACGCCTGGCTCACGCGTTACCGCAGGCATCATCGGAATCGACTCGTCGGGGGCCTGCGCTGCAGCCCTCAAGCTGAGCGAGATTGGCGCGGCTGACGAGCTTGTGCGCGCAGCGATGTCACCACGCGGAGTGGGGTTTAGAGCCTGCTGGCTGCCTGGCGCCGCGGGAATTGCCTCGGGCGCCACGTCACGTGGCTGTGATCGCAGAGATGTCGGGCGGACGATGGTCGAATCAAATACGGGCTCGGCGGAAGGCACGGCTGAGTGCTCGGTCGCAGCGGACATCGTCCGCGCGAAGGCAGGATTCACGCCTGCCGTGCCGGGCGCGCTGGGCCTCTGATCAGGAGCGACGCTCCGCGTCTGTCCGGCACGCAGCGCTGCTGATGTCTCCACCGGTCGCAGCAGCGCGGCGACGTCTGCTCGCTGTCGCAGGACCATGTCTGCGCTGGGTTCGGAGGTCCGGGCTGACGCCGCCATTAATGCCGGAGCCGCCGCGTGACTGACCGAAACGCCCCGCCGCGGCGTCTGAGCCGAGGGTGACATATCGGATGAGTGCTGAGTCTGCGCTGCTTGAATCACTGCCAGGGGAAGCTCGGTGCTTGGACGCTGCATCACGGGTGGGGGCATCTCCGGGACGGTATCTCTGGTGGCGATCCCCGGTTGTCCGCCCTGCGTCACAGCGTCAGCTACCGGCTCCAACAGCACCTCGCTCGCGACTGACTGCGCCAACTCACGTCGCGGCGCCGTATTGACTCGGGTCGTGAGAATGGTGCGGCCGTTGAGCAGCCTCACGGTCTCGAAAAAGGCTGCCTCCTGCCCACTGCTGCCAGGCGAAACCGCTGCATCGCTCGACAGGCCCTGCTCTACAGGCAGTACCGCCGAATCCGGCGCCAACATGCCGCTTTCGCTGTAAGTGGCAAGCGTAGCGGCAAGCTGCGGGTCGTCGATTTCCTGCAGCGCTGCTTCAAACAGGGCGGGAAATGTCAGTAGGCCCGCTGGCGCAGCAGCGGGCGCTCCAGCAAGCGCAGGGCCCGTCGCGTCTGGGGCACTGATCCGGCTGATGATGGAGGCAATATTGAATTCAGGCTGAATTTTCATAGTCAGTTGCGTGATGTCCAAGGTCAAGTCGAGCCTCGAGTTCAGGTTCGTTCCCCAAGGTATTAGCAAGATGCAGGCCAGCTTTGTTCAGTCCCCCACGCGGCGCGTGAAATTGAAATGGCCGAGGCACAGTTCGTCGAGCTGTCGCTCCTCGTGGCGCTGCGCCTCGGTAGCAGCGCGCGACTGCGCCCGGACGCGCAGCTTGCTGTACTTCTGGATCTCGGCGGCATGCTCACGCAGGCTACGACGGGTGGCGTCCAACGTAAGTTGCAGATTCCCGGCATCCTGAAACAACTTTTCCCGCATTCGATGCAATTGCAGCTGGTAGGCACGAGCCTGCAGCGGTGAACGCTCGCGCTCGGCTTCATACTCCTGCAGCAAGGACTCGACATACTGGATCCTTTCGCTAAGGTGGGCCTGTTGCTGCGTCATCATTTCGAGTCGTTGCAACACTGCCGACGAGCGAGCGGTTTCGCGTCGGATCAGTACATCCCAGACCTGGTCACTCATACGCTTTCTCCCAACAGCTCCTGCAGCAGGCGCCAGGAGTCACGCAAGGTGAAGCTCTCCTCGTCATTTTGTTGCAGGAATTTGACAATTTTAGGGTGCAGTTTGATCGCCTGATCCAGCTCGGCATTGGTGTTGGCGTCGTAGGCACCGACCTGGATGAAGTCTTCTTTCTCGCGGTACAAGGACCACAGCCGGCGCAGTCTCTGCGCCTGCAGCACACGGCGCGGTTCAAGGAGGCTGTTGGCCACGCGCGAGATGGAGCCGCTGAGGTCGATCGCGGGGTAATGGGCGGCATCGGCAAGTTGGCGGCTGAGCATGATCTGGCCATCCAGCGATGCGCGACAGATATCGACAATCGGGTCATTGCGGTCATCGCCCTCGGCCAGCACCGTGTAGAAACTGGTGATCGAACCATGACCCCCGCGGCCTACCCCAGGACGTTCAATCAACTGTGGGAACAGACTGAACACGGATGGCGGATAGCCTTTGGAGGTAGGGGGCTCTCCCATGGCCAGTCCGATTTCGCGCTGGGCGTGGGCCACCCGCGTCAAACTGTCCAGCAGCAGCAGTACATGGCGGCCCTGATCACGAAAGTCCTCGCTGACCAGGTGCGCGAGCTTGGCTGCCTTGAGTCGGGCGACCGGCGAGGAATTGGCCGGCGCGGCAATGACGACGGCACGTGCCATGCCTTCGGCACCGAGAATGTTCTGAATGAAATCCTGCACCTCGCGACCGCGCTCCCCGATCATGCCAATGACCACGACATCCGCGGCCGTGTGCCGGGTCAACATGCCCAGCAGCATGCTCTTGCCCACGCCGGAGCCAGCCATCAGGCCGATGCGCTGACCACGCCCGATCGTCAAGGCGGTGTTGATGGCCTTGATACCGGTGTCCAGCACACTGTTGATTGGCGGTCGTTCCATGGGGTTGATCGGGATACCGTCCAGGTGCGCCTGGCGCTCATAGGGCACGGGCTCGGCGCGATCCAGCGGATTGCCGAAGCCGTCGATCACCCGACCTACCAGCGCATTGCTGAGCCGGCCCAGGGATTGTCTGGCTGTGACGTGGACACGGTCCCCCGGACCAAGGCCAGCGGTACCGCCATAGGGCATCAGGATGAGTTTCTGGTCAGAGAACCCAATGACGTCGGCCTCAATGCAGCTCTCCGAGGCCAGCGCCGCGATGGCACATTGCGCGCCTATGGGTGCGATCAGCCCCTCGGCTTCGATGGTGGTGCCGGAGACCCGACTGACCTGGCCGCAGACATCCAGCGGCAAGGGCCGCACGGCTCTTTGCGCGGCGAGCAGGCTGGCGGTGAGTTGCGGCCGCAGCTCCCCCAGTTGGTCCACGCGCACGGCCGTCATAAGTCTTGTGCCTCGTGGTCGCGATTGCCAAGCAAGGCCTGCGCGGCAGAATGTGAGCGCGTGAGTTCGTCGCAAAGCGTGGCACTCACTCGGCGCAACTGCGCTTCGACCTGCTGGGTGATCCGCGTGGCGCCCATGCTGATATCGATATCGCCACGCTCCAGGGCCTCGTCGCGCTCCAGCCGGATACCTTCCAGCGAGGCGAAGCGTGGCTGCAGCAGACTGAAGTCAGTCGGGCTCAGGCGCACCTGCACCAGGCCATCGCCGTGACTGCGAACTTCCGTGATGCAGGTATGGACCAGTCTCTGCAGCCAGTCCGCATCGGTATGCAGTTCAGCGCGCACGATCTGCACGGCCATGAAACGGGCGAGCTCGATCAGCTCGTGTTGAAAGTCGAGGAAATCGACACGGGCGGCAGCCAGCGAGTCGAGCATCGTGCCCAGCCGCTCTTCCAGCGCCCGCTGGCGCTCCTGGGCAGCCCCGGCCGACCACTGTTTGCCCAGTTCGAAGGCCTGCTGTCGGATCTCATCCAACGCTTCCTCGCTCAGTTCCCGAGCGGGCTCAGCCGCCGCGGGGGCAGGATCACCCTGCATTTGAGTGGCTGCGGGAACGGGTGTGGTCTCGATGGCGGTCGCATCGGCCATGGCGGCGGGCGGGATGTCAGCATCGAGCGGGACGGCCTCGTCCACACGAGGCGCAACCCACGGGACGAAGCGCGAGGGCGTCGCCCCCGGCTCCAGCGTGACACTGCCCTGATAGCTGCGCGCTGCGCGGCCGCGTTGCAGCAAAGCGTCCGTGACCCACTCGTCGGCGTTGAACAGGGTGTCAGACAAAATCGTCTCCTCGACCGGCGAGCAGGATTTCGCCCTTGTCCGAGAGTTTTCGGGCGATACGCATGATCTTCTTCTGCGCCGCTTCCACGTCGGTGATACGCAGCGGCCCTTTCGCTTCCATTTCGTCGAGGAACATCGCCCGCGCGCGCTGCGACATATTGGCCATGAACTTGTCCTTGACCAGCTCGTCGGCGCCCTTGAAGGCAATCATCAGCATTTCCTGGTCGATGTTGCGCATCAGCGTCTGGATGCTGCGGTTGTCGAGGCCACTGAGATTGTCAAAGGTGAACATGTTGTCCTGAATCTTCAGCGCCAGTTCTTCGTCGATGTTGGACACCCCTTCCATGATCTTGCCTTCCAGCTCGACCTTGGTGAAGTTCATGATCTTGGCCGCAGTCTTCACGCCACCAAGATTGGACGACTTGGCGCTGGAGCTGCTGGAGAACTGCTGCTTCATGATCTGCTCCAGCTCCTCCATGGCACTGGGCTGCACGGTGTCGAGCATGGCGACGCGCTGAATCACTTCGGGGCGCTGCTCGGGCCGCAGGAAATTGAGCACGTCGGCGGCAACGTCATACTCCAGCACTGACATGATGATGGCGATGACCTGGGCGTGCTCGCCCTGAATCATTTCGGCAATGGAACGCGCGTCCATCCAGCGCAGTATCTCCAGACCCTTGCTCGAGGAGCCGGGCATGATGCGGCCGAGAATCGTCGCGGCCTTGTCGGCACCCAGGGCGCGCTTGAACACGTTCTCCACATAATCCGCAGTGCCCAGGCCAAGATTGGTCTGCTTCTTGATGGTGGCCACGAAGTCATCGAGAACGACGTTGACACACTCCTGAGACAAATCCGCCACCGACACCATGCGCGCGCCAAGTGCCTGAACCTCCCGCGGAGAGAGATAGCGAATGATGTCCGCCGCCTGTTGCTCGCCCAGCAGCAGCATGATGACAGCCGCTCGATCCGTCGTGGTCATCATCTCCAGCTCTTCGCGCACGCTGTCGGGCAGGGGAGCTGCGCTCTCTTCCACCTGTGCGTCTTTCTTCTCGGCTTCAGCCATGATTGTCTCCGTCCGGTTACGCCGGCTTGATCAGTTTCTTCAGCACGTTGGCGACGCGTGCAGAATCTTCGGCCACCAGCAGCCTGATGAGGGCCACCTTGTCGTCGTAAGTGTTGGCCGTGTCGAGCATGTCGGCCGAGATGGACGACTTCTTGGGCCGCAGCTTGGCCTTGATCTCATCGATACCGGCTGCATCGCCGGAGGAGAGCATGGCCAGTTCCTGCGGGCTGAGGTCATTCGAGTTCAAGGTGTCCTCCTGCGACAGGGCATCGGCCAGCGAAGGCTGAGGCATGTAGATCTTCATGACCGGACGCACCACGATCACCATGAACAGGGCCAGCAGCACGACGATCATCGAGTACTTGATCAGGGCGATCAGTGTGGGCTGCTCATGCCAGGGCAGACTGATGCTGACGGTCTCTTCGTTGCGAAAACGTGAGGTGACGATGGTCAGGGCGTCACCGCGCGTGGCATCGAAGCCGATCGCGGCGCGGACCAGGCTGTCCAGCTTGGCCACTTCCTCGGCCAGCAGGGCGTCAACGTCGACCGCCGCGGCCGCTTCGTCCTCCCCTTCAGGCAGGTCGAGGGCCTGTGTCAATGCCACTTCGTCGACGGCGATGGCGACCGAGAGCCGGTTCAGCGTCCCCACCTGGTTGCGGGTGTAGCGGACGCTGCGGTCAAGCTCGTAATTGCGGATCGTCTCGCTGCTGCGCACTGCATTGGGGGCTGCACCGGCACCGTCAATCGTGGCGTCGGCGGCCGCTTCCAACGGGGCCACCACGGTATCGTTCGGCACAATGTTGCTGACGCCGCCGGGAATCCCCTGCGCTGTGTCGGCGGTGCTCATGTCCATGCGGATGGACTCCGAGCGCGAGCGCGGACCGGCGCCGTTCTGATCAAACTCCTCAAAAGTGGACTCCACCTCCGTGAAGTCGATCGCGACATCCACCTTGGTGGTAACGGCACCCTCTCCCACCAGGGGCATCAGCAAGGCATCGATACGCTCCTTGTACATGGTCTCGACCGACTGTTGGTACGTCAGCTCTTCCGAAGCCTGTTGCAACGTGGAGGCACCGGATGGACTGGTCAGAAGATTGCCACGGTCGTCCACGACGGACACGTCGGTGGTGGCAAGATAGGGCACACTGGAGGCCACCAGGTTAACGATTGCCTCCACCTGTGGCTGGCTGACCGAGCGACCGGAGTAGGGCGTCACCACCACCGAGGCTTTGGTCGGCGTTTTGTTGCGAATGAAATTGCTCTGGCGCGGTGCAGCGATGTGAACCCGTGCCGATTGCACCGTAGAGATTCTGGCGATGCTTCTGGACAACTCGTTCTCGATGGCTGCCGTGTAGAGCGCCTCTTCCATGAACTGACTGGTGGTCATGGTGGACTGCTCGGTCAGGTAGTCCATGGCACCACTGCTGACATCGCGCGGCAGACCTGCCGCGGCCAGCGCCATGCGAGCATCGTGGTAGTTCTCAATGGGTACGGTGAGCGCACCCGTGGAGGCCTCAAGGCGCACCGGGATCGCGCTGCTTGCCAGCACTTCCATCGCTTGCGCGCGATCCACTTCGCTCATGCCAGGATGCAGCACCCGGTAGTCGCCGCCGTTGATGACAAAGAACACGATCACCAGGATTGAGAGCAGGATGGTGACAAGGATGGCGGGCAGCGACTTGCGCACCAAGGGCTGATTAAGCACTTCGACTACGGTGGGATAGGCGCGGACATCCTCGGCCGGACGCGTACTGCCGGAATCACGTTCGGCAGGCAGACTGCGTCGGCTGCTGTCTGCGCGCACATCGTTCGCTGACATCAGGGGGGAGGAAAGTTCTTCTGCAATTGCCATGATTTAGTCGACCTTTGTCAAACGGGCATGTTCATGATGTCTTCGTAGGCTTTAAGCACCTTGTTGCGCACCTGCAGGGTGGCTTCAAAGGCCAGCGAGGATTTCTGCATGGCCAGCACCACATCGGTCAGCGGAACGTTCTCGCCGGATTCGAAGCGGGTCATCATTGTCTGGGAGGCCTGCTGAGTGGCGTTGACCTCCTGCAGGGTGCGCGCCACTGCGTCGGAAATCGTACTGGCAAAATTGCGGCCTTCCACGGGAGTCGGAGTAATCGACACCGTGGCACCGCCCTGCAGACGTGTCTGCTGGATCGCGCTCTGATAGCGCTGAATCTGCGAGAGCAGGTACTGTGCATCCGGGGTAGGAGTGATTGCCATGACTCAAGCCCTCAGCGCGCATAGGCATCCGGGACGCGATGGCCCTCGGAGCGGAAAGTCTGCAGTTTGTGCCGCAGCGTGCGCTGGCTGATGCCAAGCCGCTTGGCCGCATCGGCACGCGAGCTCGACGTGTGCAGCGCTGCCAGAATCTTGCGCCGTTCGGCGTGCTGGATCGTTGCCTGCAAATTGCCTTCGCCGGCTGGTGCCATGTGATCTGACTCTGCACCCGCGGGCTGATGCGCCTGCGCAGCCTCGGGCGGCGCAGCGGGGGCTGCCGGCTCGTCAAACAGGATGTCGGCTGCCACGATGGTTGGGGTCTGCGTCAGAATCGTGGCCCGTGCCATCACGTTTTCCAATTCGCGTATATTGCCCGGCCAGGCATGGGCCAGCAGTTTTTCCAGAGCACAGGGGGCAATGTCTGTTGCGCCTCCCGGCATGCTGTACTTCTGCAGCATCAGATAGGCCAGAGGCTGAATGTCGAGTTTGCGCGCAGCCAGTGCCGGCATGTTGAACTTGAAGGCACTGAGCCGGTAGTAAAGGTCTTCGCGGAACTTCTGCCGCCGCGTGTGTTCGAGCAGGTCCACGTTGGTGGCGGCCAGCACGCGCACGTTCACGGGTATTTCACGAGTGCCGCCCAGCCGCGTGATCTTGCGCTCCTGCAAGGCTCGCAGGATCTTGGGTTGCAGCTCCAGCGGCATCTCTCCGATTTCGTCAAGGAAGATCGTGCCGTTCTGCGCCTGCTCGAAATAGCCTGCGGCGCTGTTGTTGGCCCCGGTAAAGGCGCCTTTTTCATGCCCGAAAAACAAGCTCTCGGCCAGTGTCGCCGGGATGGCGGCACAGTTCACGGCAATGAAAGGGCCATCGGCCTGGGGTGAGGCCTCATGCACCACGCGGGCGAGGATCTCCTTGCCAGAACCGGTTGGCCCGGCAATCAGGACGGGAATGCTCGATGCAGCCACCCGGCACGCCAGCGCAAAGATCTGCGCGCTCTGGGGGTCAACAAATACGAAGGGCTGCGTTCGGGTGGTGGCCTGCGTCATCATCGTTACACTCATCGGGTGATTCATGGAGGTGCGGACGACAATTAGCAATAAGCAGGCCAGTTTCTCAAGTTATTGTTTTAAATGATAAATAAAATAGAGTTGTACATTTTTTGACAGGTTTTAGAGGCCATGTCAGAAATTTGGCGAGCCGCCGGGGCGCCTACAGGGAGGAAGTATTGAGATTGTAGCGAGAGATCTTCTGGATCAGAGTGGTGCGTTGCAGATGCAGCAGCTGGGCCGCCTTGCTCACGCTGCCTTCAGCCTGTGTCAGTGCTGCCTTGATCAGCTGAATCTCGATATCGGCCATCAGTTTGCGGGCTGGCACGCCCTCACTGGGCAGGGAACTGACGGAATGGGAAAGCCTCAGGATCTGCTCGATCGAACGGGGGCTGATTGGATCGGCCAGCGCTTCGGCACCGCCCTGGAGCGACAGGCTTCCCGCCTCCTGAGGCTGCTCCTTCCAAGGGCCTTGCGCCTCGTCGCGCGCCTCGGTCTTGTCAGCCCCGTCGGGGCAGTCGCGCTGCACCACCTCCCAGAGGCCCGGTGGCAGCAGCTCCGCAGGCACCCGACTCAGGTCGATGATCTGCGCCGCGTAAATCACGCTGAAGCGCATCATCAGATTGGAAATTTCCCGGACATTGCCGGGCCAGGAATAGGCCTCCAGCCACTGCGCAGAGCGGCGGGTGAAGTGAATTGGCGACTGCGCGCGCGCGTGCTTGACAGCGAACCACTGGCACAAGGAGAGAATGTCGCCCGAGCGCTCGCGCACGGGGGGAATGCGCAAGGGAAGAACATTCAATCGAAAGTACAGGTCCTCGCGAAACGCACCATCGCGCACCAGGGCATTCAAGTCGCGGTGGGTGGCGGCAACGACCCTGACATTGATCTCGCGGGTCATCCCGCTGCCCAGAGGCTCGACCACGCGCTCCTCCAGCACCCGGAGCAGTTTTGCCTGCAGCTCCAGCGGCATGTCCCCGATTTCGTCCAGGAACAAGGTGCCACCGTTGGCCATCTCGATACGGCCGCTGCGATCACTCATCGCCCCGGTGAAGGCACCCTTGGTGTAGCCGAAGAGTTCACTTTCCAGCAGCGCCGCTGGGATGGCGGCACAATTGATGGGGACAAACGGGGCAGTACGGCGGGGCGACTGGTCGTGCAGGGCGCGGGACATCACTTCCTTGCCGGACCCGGTTTCGCCCGTGAGCAAGACCGAGGCGTCGCTTACAGCACATGTTGCGAGCAGTTTTTGCAGCGAACGCATCGCCTCGCTGTTGCCAAAAAACACAGTCGCCTTGGTCATTTTTGCTCAATAATTGGCCTGTCGGGTCGGGTGGCGCGACCCTAGCATACTTGCCGGGAGAACAGAAGCGGGCCGCCGGAGAGGCGTCTGCAGGAGGGCGGAGGACGGCAAAGAACCACAAGGTTCCCTGCTGCGCGCTCAGAGAACCTTGTCGAACAGGATGCCTTTCATGGCTTCGATATTGTGCGCGACGCGCAGCAGGGCCTCGGCGGGCACTTGTCGTACCGTTTCGCCGGTCACCTGATCGGTCACCACCACCATGATCTTCTTCGACACGGCATCCACCGAGAACTGCAGGTTGTTCGGATTCATGTCGATGGACTCGTTGAGAGTACGGATGGCCTCGTCGAGTCGAGCCTTCATTTTTTCCATCTGCTCGGCCGCGGCATTGCGCTGCTCTGCGATCTGCGCATTGACCTGCTGCGTCTGGGCGGAGACATCCCGAATCGTCTTCATCACCGCATCGACTGCAGGCGCTGGCCTCGGCGTCACGCTCTCAACCGGCTTCGCCGTCGGGATCTGGGCGGGTGCGAAGGTTTCAATCGTTGTCATCATCATTCCCTCGGGTCATCAAGAGCAGGCAGGGGCCCGCGCCAGCCGCAGCTGCGCGGGCTTGCCTGACCGCCCTCTCAGCTTACTTGAGCAGGGAGAGCACTGTCTGCTTCACCTGATTGGCCTGCGCCAGCATCGCCGTGCCTGCCTGCGCGATGATCTGAGTGCGGGCCAGCTCGGTGGTTTCCTTCGCGTAGTCGGCATCCAGAATACGACCGCGGGATTCGGTGGCATTCGCGGAGACGCTGGCGAGGTTGTCGGCGGCGTACTGCAGACGATTGATGGTAGCACCCATCTCGGCGCGGCCCGTGTTCACCGTCGCAATTGCAGTATCCACCGCAGCCACGGCTGAATTGGAGTTCGCTTGAGTCGTGATCGAGCTCTCGCGAATGCCGCTCAACAACCCTGCCTGACTGGCACTGATCGAGAACGAGTTGGACCCGTAGGCAGTGCTCGACGCCGTAAAGGTCAGAACCCCGGCTGCAGCGGCACCTGTGACGCCACTGACACCACTGGCTCCACCCAGGCCTGTGAGAATCGCAGCGGCAATTTCAGTCGCTGTCTGCACGGTTGCTGCACCTGCTGTAACTGTATGCACGTAGGATTTATCACCCACGCTGACGGAAATCACATCACCCAAAGCAGGGGTGCCTGCGATAGTCAACGTCGACACCTGTGCTGCGGGTGTCGCGTGGTTAGGCCCACTGGCAGAAGTGGTCGTCGCGACGGCCGCAGTCGTGCCTTGGGTTGCACTTGTTGTTTGATAGTTGCCAATGGTGAGGTCGATTGTCTGGGCTGCATTGGCACCTACTTGGAATTTGTATACACCAGTTCCTGAGGCAAAACTCTTGTCCAGCACGTTCTGACCATTCCACTGCGTATTTTGGGCAACACGGTTGATTTCCTCACGCAGTTTGGTGAACTCCTGATTCAGTGCCGTTCTGTCCGCAGTGACATTGGTGTCCGATGCTGACTGCACCGCCAGCTCACGCATCCGTTGCAGCATGTTGGTGACTTCCACCATCGCGCCTTCAGCCGTCTGGATCAAGGACACGGCATCGTTGGCATTGCGCACGGCCTGGTCCAGGCCGCGAATCTGGGAGGTCATCTTGGAACTGATGGCCAGGCCCGCGGCGTCGTCCTTGGCGCTGTTGATGCGCAGTCCCGTGGACAGACGCTGCATGGATGTGCTCATGGCTCTCTCGTTGCTGACCAGCGCGTTGCGAGCCAGGATAGAGGAGGTGTTGGTGTTGATTGCTGACATGCTTTATCTCCTGAAGTAGCTGTAAAAGTGTTGGGGCCTTGCTGACGTTCTTTTGCGGTCGGCCAGGAAATGCGATTGCAGGAAGAAGCGTTGCAATTGCTGGCCCTGATCCTGTAATCGACAGTTGTGTGGCGCGACTTTAATCGGTCTGCGTCGTCACCCCCCTCCTGCGACTGTCGAGGGGAAAGGTCGGCACTTGCGGCGCCGGGCTTTAACGGGCAATCGCGATTTTTTCACCCACTGCGCTCTAAAGTGCACGGCGGGTTGTGCCGACTTCTGCGTGCACAGGCGGCCGTGGTGTCGCCTTGGACTAGCATCGTTCAGCACGACGAGGATCAACCCGCATGTATGGAAATTACCACCGCGCTTTGCAGACTTACGGCCAGGTGACCTACGCTTCGGCAGCAGAGTACGCCTCCGGCGCTGACCTGCTGCAATTGCTGTTCCGCGGATTGACGGATGCGCTGATCGACGCGCAGCGTCATCTGCAGCAGAAGGCCTTTTTCGAGAAGGGACACTGCGTGTCAAAGGCACAGAAAATTCTGCTGGCCCTGCGTGACACGCTGGATTTCGATATCGGGGGAGACCTGGCACGCAATCTGGACGACCTGTACGCCTACTCACTGCAGCGACTGTCCTATGCGCACGCGCACAACGACGCCACGGCCCTGCGTGAAGTGCATGATATTCTCAGCGCCCTGCAACAGGCCTGGCAGCAGGCGGCGCAGCGCAGCGCACCCCGGAGCTAGGCCCGGGGCACCCTGCCGGTGACCCAGTAGGCCCAGGCCATCACGACCGCCACCGACACATACAAGTCTTGCGGTATCTCTTCCTGAAGGGGCAACTGGCTGAGCACTGCAGCCAGAGACTCGTCCCGGCATTGCGGAATGCCCAGCTCCTGCGCCGCGCGGGCCAGCAAGGGGGCCAGGTCGCCCTCTGCACGCACCAGCACTCGCGGCGCGGCGTGATCGCCATACTCCAGAGCAACGGCCCGAGTGGGCGGGGATGGCGTCTTCATGTACGGCAATCCAGGCGTGAAGCCCAGGCCGAAGGCGTCGCGTGGGCCCGGGCTGGCCGCTCACCCAGCACGATCTGGCAGTGCCCCAGCATCATGTCCCAGTCTTCGAGTCGCTGCGCCAGACTGGCGAGCTCTTGTCGCAGAGCAGCGTGCAGGGCGTCGTCCTGCGTCCACACCACCAGGGTGAGTTCGCCTCGGGCCTGCCACTGCACGCTGATCTCCAGAGCGCGCCCGTCGGGCAGAGGCAAGTCGAGATCCACCCGCCAGGGCACTGCGGCAGCGGCTCCTTCCTGCGGCGGAGCGTCGCGCTGCAGGCTCAGCTGGGCAGGCGGGGCATCCTGAAACAGCATGGGGAAACGGTACAAGGCCTCCTGCGACTCCTGTCTGGCCAGACCCTGCAGTTGCATGGCCTCGAGGGCGTCGATCCCCTCTTGCACGGCACTGTACTCCGTAGCGCTCAATTCACTTTCCCCTGCGTCCGCGCTGTCGCGCAATTGCTCCATCAGTTTCTTGATACTGAAGACGGGTGTGCCGCCACCGCGGGCCGTGACGAAACCACTGCCCAGCAGGGCTGCGCGAACGGCGTCAGGCGTAATGGCATCGCGGGCATGCCACAGGGCGGCATCCGCAATCGCGCGCTGGGCGGGGGGAACTGTTTCTTGCAGGAGGCGGCGCAACACGCGCGGATCGGCCAGCGCTGCCAGCGCACTGAGTGGCGTCTGCAAGGACAAGAGACTGACCACGCGGCCGGGCAGCAAGGGGCCTGGCAGTGCAGGCGCCTCACGGACGAGGCCTTGTGCAGGCGGCGGGCTGGCAGCGGGACTGCCGAGCTGGCGCTGCGGCAGCAACTGCACGCCCAGCGGACCCAGACGCACGCGAAACAACCATTCCGAGAAAGAGGGCGCATGGCCGGACAATGTCAGCAGGGGAGCAGCCGTGTCGGTATCAAGCTGAATCTGCGTGCCCGTGGCATCTACCACGCCACGGACGGTCTGATCGTTGCGCAGACCCAGCTGACGGCCCTGTTCCGTGCTCAGGCGCAGCACGCCGAGTGTCTCCGGCTCTGCGCCCTGCGGGGCGCGGACAAGACTGGCGTGAAGATCGGGAATCATGCAGGCAGCGCCGGTGGCATCAGGGGTACTGCACCCAGTTCGGGTGCCCGCCGCGAATGCGTGTACGCACACCTTCCAGGTCGCTGAAGATCAAGCCAAGCACGTCGTCGGCGGTGGGCACTCGCAGCTGGGCGCCGGCGAGCATCCAATTGGGATTGCCGTTGCGGAAGGCGTGTGGATTGGCGCGCATGATGGCTTGCTGCAAGAGCTCGCGGCGCAGCAGGCTGGCGCCGAACATGCGCTCGATCAACTGGTCCAGCGTGTCGCCGGTGCGCACCTGGTAGCGGCCGTCACGAATCTCGGTGCTGCGGCGCGTCTCCAGGAAGTCATTGATATCGGCATCGCCCAGCAAGCGCTGCAGGGCCTCGTCGATCACGGCGGGCTGACCGCCCGGCGTCTGGGCCTGCACAGCCTGCCCAGACAGGGCAAGCACTAGCAAGGTCAGCAGGGTGTTCTGTCGTAAGGTCATCATGCAGGCAGTCTCCTGTGAAGCAGCAAGGCACCGGGCCTCAGAACGCAATTGCCATGCGCGGGGCGCCGGGCGTCGAGGGCCCGGCAACAATGGCCAGTGTCGCCTCGTAAGGCCCGAGAGCGACAATCTCGGCGATAGCCATGGTGGCGACCAGATCGCCATTGAGCGTGTCATCGGCGCCGCTCCACGGCGCTTCCACCAGCAGGAAGCGATCGCCGGCGCGCGCGCCATTCTTTGTACCCAGACGCAGCACATAGTGTGACGGATCCTGCGGCGAGGTGTGCAGAGCAAACTGCCGCAGACCGCACCGATGATCGCGCTGCGCTGCGGCCAGGAAGTCGTCGATCTGGCGCTGCAGATCGGCCTCGAGCACCGCCAGATCGTCCGCGCGGGCCACCAGGGCCGGCGTCCCGGACCAGAGCGGCACACTGTGCGTGCGACTGCTGAGCACCTGATTGCGCACCAGGTCCACCAGCTCGACGTGAAACTGCGCCATCACCGTGGGGGTACGGGCAGCCAGCTCTAGCGGGACCAGCGGATTTGCCGCCAACAGAGCGCGGCTGGCACTGTTCAGGGTCTCAAAGCCCTGTCGCAGACGCTGAGCGGGCGCGAGGGCCTCTGCGGGCGCTTCGCTCAGAGTCCAACGCAGAGCGTAGTCCGTGGGCCCGAAGGCCTGCAGACCACTGACGATTCGCTCGTAAGCATTGGCCTGCGCCAGGCGGGGGTCTTCATGTACTGCGACCCAGGCCGAGCTGCGCGCCACACTCGCATCGATGGCGCGAGTGGTCTGCGCGATCAATGCTGCGCCGTGCGCATTGTTCAGGCGGCCCTGCCCCAGCGCCACCTGCGCAGTCACCATCAGGGTGGGCGCGTACTGGCGCGCCGGGGCGAGAGCACAGACACCCTCGCGTACACCGGCGAGACTGGCTGGAAGACGCTCTGCCGGATCCGGCGCGGCGCTGTCCTGGGGCAGGTACTCCAGCATGCGTACCCCGCGCACCTCGGTTTCGGTGTCGAAGTAGGCAGACTCGATCAGGCGGCCTTCGGAATCAATGTAGGCACTACTGACCACCGTGACGGTGTCCTCCACCGCCGCTTCGACCAGCACCTGACGGATGGTTTCGAGGAGCTGCTCGGCCTCACCCGGCGCGGGAACGAGAGGCTCCTCGCCTGCCGTCTGCGCCTGCAGCAGCGGGGCGCAGACCAGACTCAGCGCAAGACAGACTCGACGCAACAGAGGCGGACGCATCATCGTCACTCTCCTCATGCTCGCTGTTCGCGGCTCATTTGCAGATACAGCCGGCGCAGATCATTGACCACGGAGCGGCGCAGACTCAGGGTGACTTCGTAGGTGTCGGCGCCTACCGGGGTAATACTTTCCAGTTCGGCGCCATAGATCACGCCCTGGACGCGTGCCCGAAAGGCGTCGCTGCTGACCACCAGATCCCGCACGGAGGTTTCCGAGTCGATCATCTGGCCGTAAACCTGCTCCGCCAGGGCTCGGTAGGCATCCAGCTTGGACGCCCGGATCGCCAGCAGACGGCGCTGCTCGGGCAGGTCGCTCAGCTGCAGCTCGATGACGGCGTAGCCCGTCGCGGTGATGGTATCGCTCAGCTCCACCAGCTGCATCACTGAACCGGGCGAACTGCGTTCCGCGACAATACAGCCATTGAGCATGGCTGCGCACAGGATAGCGAGGACCAGGAAATGGCCAGGGTGACGTTGCTTCATGGGGCGTTCTCCTTCGGGATTCGGGAAGACTGATGCCGGAATTGTCGGCACTTGCCCGGCCCGACTTTACGGCAGCGTCAAAATAAGTTGGCCGGGTTATTGCTTCTATCTGACAAACGTCGCTCGCTGACGCGCAATTACTGTCAAATTTCGGCGTATCTTATTGATATAAAAGGTTTTTAAATTGCAATCAAGTGCACTGTCAATTTTACGACAACCCAGCTTTCAGGCGAGTCTCCGCGGTCTTGGGATTCCACTGCTCATCCTCATCATCATGGCCATGCTGGTGGTGCCGCTGCCGCCTTTGCTGCTGGACCTGTTCTTCACGCTCAATATCGTGGTCAGTCTGATGATCATCATGATCGCCATCAACGTGACCAAGCCGCTCGAGTTTTCGGCATTCCCCTCCATCCTGCTGCTCACCACCATGCTGCGCCTGGCGCTGAATGTGGCCTCGACACGTGTCGTGCTGGTGGAGGGTCACAACGGGCCGGCCGCAGCGGGCAAGGTGATCGAATCCTTCGGACAATTCGTGATCGCGGGCAACTATGTGGTGGGGCTCATCATCTTCGCCATTCTCATGATCATCAATTTCATCGTGGTGACCAAGGGCGCCGGGCGCGTGTCGGAAGTGATTGCCCGTTTCACCCTGGATGCGATGCCGGGCAAGCAGATGGCGGTGGATGCCGACCTCAATGCCGGGCTGATCGACCAGGAAACTGCCAAGCGAAGACGCGAGGAAGTCAGCCAGGAAGCGGATTTCTTCGGATCCATGGACGGCGCCTCGAAGTTCGTTCGCGGGGACGCCATCGCGGGGCTGCTGATCCTGTTCATCAATATCATCGGCGGCCTTGCCATCGGCATGACCCAACACGACCTGAGCTTTGCCGAGGCCGGCGAAATTTATGTGCTGCTGACCATCGGCGATGGCCTGGTGGCGCAGATTCCCGCGCTGCTGCTGTCGCTGTCGACAGCGATCATTGTCACCCGTGTGACCACGGCCGAGACCATGTCGCGTCAGGCGAGCTCGCAGATGGCCGACCCGAAGGCACTGCTGATCGCCGGCGCGATCCTGTTCGCACTGGGCGTCATCCCGGACATGCCCAACACCATCTTCCTTGGCTTTGCAGCATTGTCCGGCGGCCTGGGGTTTGTGCTGCAGCGGCAGAACAGCGAGCGGGCCCGACAGGCAGACGCGGCTGCCAGTGCCCAGATGGCAGCGGCACCTGCCGAGATTGAAGCACTGGGTTGGGACGACATCGAACAGTCGGACACCATCAGCCTGGAGCTGGGCTACGGACTGGTGGCTCTGGCCAGCCAGGAGGGCGGCGGCACCCTGCTGGGGCGCATCCGCGGGGTGCGCAAGAAATTGTCGGCAGAAATGGGCTTCCTGCTGCAGTCCATCCGCGTCCGCGACAACCTGGAGCTGCCGCCAGACGCCTACAAAATCCTCTTGCGTGGCATTGCTCGCGGCAAAGGCGAGATCCGCATTGGCAGCGAACTAGCCATCAATCCGGGCAACCTGAGTGTGCCGCTGGAGGGGGTGCCTACCAAGGATCCCGCGTTCGGCCTTGACGCCTACTGGATTCAGCCCGCCAAACGCGATTATGCGCGCATGCTGGGCTACACGGTGGTAGACGCCTCCACCGCAATTGCCACCCACGTCAATATGGTGCTCAAAGAAAATGCACCCGAGCTGCTGGGCCACGACGAAACGCGACAACTGCTGGACAAACTTGCGGAAAAGTCGCCCCAACTGATGGAAGGCCTGATTCCCGAAAAGATTTCGCTGGCCACGGTGAATCAAGTGTTTCGCAACCTGGTCGCCGAGGGCATCTCGCTGCGCGACATGCGCAGCGTGGTCGAAAGCCTGGTGGTCGAGGTGGGCAAGAGCAAGGATCCCGACGAGCTGACCGCGCTGATTCGACCAGCCCTCGGGCGCTCGATCATGCAGTCGCTGGTGGATCTCGGCCAGACCCTCTCGGTGATTACCCTGGAAACGGAACTGGAGCATCTGCTCTCCAGCACGTTGCAACAGAGCCGCAAATCCGGCGAGCTGGTAATCGACCCCAAGCTTGCGGAGAGCCTGTTCCGAGCGATCGACGATGAGAAACGCCAGACAGAGGAAAAAGGGCTGCCCCCGGTGCTGATCGTATCGCCCGGCATACGGCCCTGGCTGGCCAAGGTGCTGCGCAGCCGCTCTCGCGGTCTGAGCGTGTTGTCCTACACCGAGATTCCGGAGGACCAGGACATCAAAGTGATTGCAAAAATCGGCTTGAACGCCGCCTGAACAAGGAGTGAGACATGAGAATCGATCGTCTGGAAGCCGAGGACACCAAAAGCGGCCTGCGCGAGTTGGCGCAGCGCTTCGGCGATGATGTCCTGATCATTGCCAATACGCGCCATACCGGAAAGAACCACTTTGTGTTCGCCGTGGACGATACAACAGTCGCAGCTGGCAGTCTCTGGCAGCAGGACGAGCCACCGCTGACGATCACATCACAGGCGAGTGCGGTGCACTTCGCCCTGGCGGCCGAGCCAGCTGCCAATACTGGCGTTCCGGAACAGGCCAGACCTTCCGTCAACGTACCGGCGGATGCTGGCCTGCAGGAGTTGAGCCTGTTGATGAAGACAGAGTTCGAGTCGCTGCGCCGGGTCCTGCGCGAGAGTCAGAACGGCTCCGCTCGCGAGAGAGCGACTGCGGGCTTCGAATTGAGCAATCACCTCGAAGACGCCGCCATTTCGGCCCGCCTGATGAGGAAAATGGAAGCCCTGACCTTGCATTGCACTTGCACCTCGGATGCGCGTCAGCTATTGCAGGAGTTTCTGCTGGAAAATCTGCCCGCCAGCACGACGCTACCCCTTGAGCCAGCGGTGCATTTCCTGGTGGGTCAGGCAGGCGTCGGCAAGACCGTGAACGCCTTTCGTCTGGCATCCCATCTGCAGGAACAGGGCCGCACCGCGATCGTGGTGGGCTACAAGCCGACGCGCGACGGCACCTGGACGCAGTTGCAACTGCTCGGCGCAAAGCGGGGGATCGATGTCTACCAGGCGGCCGAATGGTCCATGCTGCTGTCAATCATCAACGAGCACATGGGGCATGCCAGCCTGATTGTGGAGCTGCCCAGCACCCTGGATTTCACGGAGCTGCAGCGCTTGCAAAACGACCTTACATTTGCGAACTTTCATTTGCTGGTGGCAAAGGATACCGCCAGCACGTCGTCGCGAGGATTCCGCCAAGGTACCGGCCTGTCGTTCGCCTCTACGTGGATTACCAGGCTCGACAGTCCGGGAGCGTGCTGGCCGTTGGTGGAAACTCTCCTGGAAACGCGCACCCCTTTGCTGTTCGCAGGCGCCGGACCTCTGCCTGCAAGCCCCTTGATCACACTGGACAAACGTATGCTGGCCGAAGAAGTGCTGAAGGAAATCGCAGATTGACCATGGCGCCCCCCCCTTCACTTGCCGATCTTCTCCACGACACTCCAAGGAAGACACCATGCAGTCCCAGGCACTGAACAGCGGCACCCGAACCATCTGCATTGCCAGCGGCAAGGGCGGCGTCGGCAAGACAACACTCTCCATCAATCTCGCCACGGCAATCGCAGAGCAGGGGAAAAGCGTGCTCTATTTCGATGCCGACATGGGCCTGGCAAATGCACAGATCGGCCTGGGGGTCGACTCTGTGGGGAACATCGGCCATGTGATGAACGGCCTGGTGCGGCTCGATGACATCGTCGTGAAGTCATCTTTTGGCGTGGATCTGGTCGCAGGCGCCAGCGGTGTCGAGGCACTGGCCTCGGTCGGCCGAGTCGAGTCTGCTCGCATCATTCAGGCGTTTTCCGGGCTCTCCACCCGATACGACGTCCTGATCGTGGACTGCGCTGCCGGCATCTCCTCCAGCGTTCTGAGCTTCCTGCAGGCCTGCGAGGAGCGGGTGGTGGTCGGCACTTCTGAGCTTAGCTCCATTGCTGACGCCTATGCCCTGCTCAAGGTCATGGTGAACGACTACAGGCTGGATCATTTCATCTACTTGCCCAATCAAGTCGAGAGCGAGCAACAGGGCGTCAGGCTGTTCGAGAGCATGGACAATGTCGTGGGCAATTTCCTCAATGCCTCGCTGCATTACCTGGGCTCGGTGAGCAAGGATCCCATGGTGAACCTGTCGTGGCAGAAATCGACACCAATGCTGCGCCTTGCGCCCAGCGCGGTCATCGCCTCCAATTTCCGCCAAGTGGCGAAGGGACTGCTGGCAAGGCCGGCAGCCACTCAGCCAAGCGGGGCAGTGCAGTTCTTCATGGGACACCACTGACGACAATCATGAGCATTGATGCCTATCAGGATGTGCAGAGTCTCGGCAATACGGTAATGCCCATCACGCACTACCTCGCGATGGTCCGTCGTATCGCCGTGCATCTGCGCCCGCGCATCCCTGCATACATTGAGCTTGACGATATGATCCAGCTCGGTACCCTCGGCCTTATGGAGGCTGAAAAGAGCTTCGATCCAGCCCAGGGGGTCAGCTTCGAGAGCTATGCCAAGGCGCGAATCCGCGGCGCCATCATCGACGAGGCCCGTCGCCTGAGCGATGTGTCCCGCCTGGCGATTCGCAACAGCAAGCTTCACAGTGAGTACAGCACCAGGCTGGCCCATTCGCTCGGTCGACAGCCAACGCATCGGGAAGTGGCGGACGCGCTGGGCATCGATGTGGCCACCTACGAAGAGCAACGCCTGCACGCCACTCAGTTGAACATGCTGGAACTGGACGCACTATTGGAAGAAGATGGCTTTGATGTCGCCAGTGAAAGTCACGAGGCCTATGCCACCGTGGCGCAGGGCGACGTAAAATCGGTGATCGAGACGGCCATCGCAAAGCTGGACACGCGCAAGCAACTGATCCTGCAGCTTTATTATGTGGAGGAGATGACCTTGAAGGAAATCGGTGCAGTCATCGGCGTAAACGAATCGCGCATCAGCCAGATCCTCAGTGGCACGCTTAAGGAACTCAAACCCATGCTGAGTTCGCACTATCAATCCGGAGCACTCGACTAGTGTGGTTTAAGACATCCAAGAACGAAAAGCTCAAGGCGAAGGCTCGTGAGGACTACGAAGAAGCGATCGCCGTGGCCAAGGCCAACGCGCGCGAAAGTCGCGTTTACTGCGTCCGAGTAGCTCTGCGCTGTCGAGCCAATATCGACACGGCCTTCGTGCGTGCCGCACGCGAGGTGGAAGTCTACGAGGAAACCTTGTTGCTCGCGCTGGCCAATGGCGCAGAAAAGCCCGAAGCACCGCAAGCTGATACCTTCCAGCTGGTAAAGTCTGGTGCAGACTTCATGTTCACTTATATCCCTGAGCGCTTCGCGGAGAAGATCTTCAGCGTGGCCGGCGCATATCAGACGCAGAAAATCACCAGGTCGCAGGCCATCAAACAGGTGCAGGCGGTGGCCGACGACATGTGGAAAGAGCTGGGTCTCATCGAGAATCTGGAAGTATTGCGCTTTCTGCGCGAAGAAGCCGGCGACGAGTCGGGCTCCGGCAATGCTGGCGATCCTGGCAACCACGACGGATAAGTGCACTGGGTTCACTTTCTCCCGAGACCATGCCCATGAGCAATTTGATCGTCCTGACCATCATTCTGATATGCACGGCGTCCATCACGGTCCTGGTGCTGTATGCCGTCGGCAAGATTCGCAGTCTGGAGGAAATCACACGTCAACTGATGGATCAGCAAGTCGGCGGGAGTGGCGCCAGCGCAGTCGACAATGCGCCCTTCCATGGCCTCCAAGGCAAGCCACTGTGGGACATGCTGGCGGGTAAAACTGTTCCGGAAGGGCTGACCGCCACGGATATAGAACAGTTTCGCGAACAGTACGCGCCTGTGCTGTTGAAGACGATTCGGAGTTTGTTTGCCGAAGGCAGCAGTGATGGGAAGTTTGGAGCTGCACGGGCAACTCCAAAGAGTGAACGCCTGGTGAAGACCTTGCGATTCGCCCTGTCCAGCTGGCTGCCCTCGCAGGAGCTGAACAGCCTTTACAACGTGGCCTATGACAGTGCAAGAGCCCAGAGCGACGAGCTGAACCGGCTGCGCATGGCCCTGGAGGAAACCATCTCCACGCTTTACAGCAAGATCAAGCTGCCGGTGCCGACCGGCCTGGCGGGAAGTCTGCTGAGCGAAGCCCGCTCTGTCGAGACTGTCGCCGCCGATACAGAGGCCGGCGACGGCAACGCCTGATGCCCGGGGTAGACCGGCGACAGCGTCAGGATGAGCGTCCCGGGCGGGTCAATCGCCCCAGTCGATCGTAAAGCTGAACCCCCTCGCGAGAACCCGTCTGATACAAGGTCTGCAGCGCCTCGCGCACCACGGTCAACTTGCGGCTGATCAACACTTCATTGCGTGCAAGACTGGCCTTGATGGTCTCTGCGGTCTCGACCAGACGAGCCCATTTCTCCGTGACAGCCACCGGCAAGCCCGCCGCTTCCCCCGCGCTCAACTGTGCCTGCACGCGTCGAAAGCGCGTATCCCCCAGCTGCGCCAACGCACGCTCCTTGACTGGCTGAAGCGCTTCCAGGCGGGCAAGATCCTGGGCCTTCATGGCCTCAAACTCGTCGTCCAGCAAGGCACTGAACTGACTGACGTCGGAGCAAAGGCTTTCCAGTTCAGCAATCAGCGTCGTCATCTGGACAGTGTCCGCAGCCGAGGACATAGGTCTCTCCCCGGCCTTAGAGCAGCTTTTCCAGCTCGACGATACTTTCCGCTATCTTGCGCGGATCGAGAGGATAATTGCCGCGTCGCAGCATTTCCCTGATGTTGTCGACCTTGGCGGTGTCGTACTCCGCCGAGGCGGGCTTGATCGCGGCGCTCACCGCCTCGGAGAGCTTCAGGTCTGACTCGGTCCGGACCAATTCCTCTGGCGTGAGCCGCATGGAGGTGTCCTGGGCAGCCTTTTCCCTCAAGTCCTTCACACGCTTGTTGTCAGAGATGGTTTGCAGGCTGGATTTGCCGGGGTCTGTCGGGTTGATCGTGTTCATAATGTTGGCCAGTTCATGAAATCGCGAAGAGTTATGGCACGCTACGTCAGTGGAGTCGACACTTGCTGCAGCGTGCTTTAGGGAATTGTTGAATTTTTTTTCGTCCAGCCATCGCCCCTGCCATCAGAGAGGCTCGACTCGACGCACGCCGGTAATGATCACGTTGAACTGTTCGCCGGACTCGCCGCTGCGGACAGTGATCTGATCACCCGTCATCCCCTCCTCCTCGGCGACGGCATACGACTCGATGCTGACCGGACCGCGCCGCACGGCCACCACCACTTCGTCGCCCCGCACGACATCGGGGAGTGCGCGAATGCCCGAAAGACGCAGCGGCTGTCCGGGCTGCAACGGCCCCGTCGCCACGGCGCGACGCAGGGATTGCACCGAGGTGATTACATCGGTAGGAAGCGGCCCGTAAAAGGTGGCAGTGCGGGTGTTGGCCTCACTCAGGACGGTGCCACGCGGCACGAGGGCGGTCACCGTCAGGGCCGTGCCGGCCTGCAGCACGTCGGCAGCCTGCAGTACCGTTCCGACCGCAAGATCGCGCGCCACTTTGGCACCCCGCAACTGCGTCAGGCTGAGGGGGCGGGCAACAGACACTCGTGTTGGATCCACCTCAATGGATTGCAGGTCGGCCTCGGCAAGCAGGTCTCCCGCCTGCTTCGCAACCCTGAGCTGATACGCCTGCTGACCCTCGAGCCCCGCATTGTTGGGGCGCCCAGCGTCAGCCGGCACGGCCGGGGTCTCGTCACGATTCATGCGTGTCACGATCGACCAGTTCAGCGCGGGGCACTCCACCCGCAGCGTGCGGCCATCGTTGAAAGGAAAGCTGAACACGTAAGGGGTCTCGCAGGCGGGCACACGGATGCGTCGATCCAGCAGGTCGAGGGTCACGCCGCGCGCCTGCTCCCCCTGGCTTGCCGCAAGCCATACCTGCAGCTGTTCCACCATCTCGGCGCGCAGGTCCGACTCTGCCGCCAGCGCGCGTGTGCCGCCGGCCAGGAACAGCAGGCTCAGGACCAGCCACAGCGATGATGTTTTAGACATGGATTTCCCTTGCATCGAAAGGCGCCGACCTGTCACGTCACACGCGTGAGACCGGCAAAGCGGCATCGCGCTGCCGCAATCTTGCCGCTTTGCCCTGACGGGCCTGCCCCCGCCCTTGCTCCTGCCCGAGGGCAGTCGACACTTGCAGCGGCAAACTGCAGGGCTGCCGGGGCTTTTCAGCATCTTACCGGACTCACGACAGCATTTTCAAATGCTGGCACACCTTGTGCTTATACACAGTCGTACCGACACAAAGGCGGATGTCCCATGGCATTGCTCGACTCTTACTTCTCGCTGCACAGCAGCGCTCTGCAGCTGCGCAACACGCGGCTGGAGCTGATTTCGCAGAACATCGCGAACGCCGCAACGCCCAACTACCGCGCCAAGGATCTGGACTTCGCCGGCGCCATGCGTCAGGCCGAGGGCAGCCTGGGGATGCGGGTGCGCAACACCGACGAACAGCATTTGGGAGGCACCAGCAGCGGCCGACCCTCGGTGAGCAACGCCATCGTCTACCGCGTGCCGCTGAACCCCAGTCTGGACAACAACACCGTGGAAATCGGCCTGGAGCAGGCTAAGTTCGGCCGCGCCGCCGCCGACTACCAGGCCTCACTACAATTTCTTGAATCGCGCGTCAGCGGCCTGCGCAAAGCCCTGCGAGGAGAATGAGCATGGCCCTTGACCGAATTTTCGACATCGCCGGCAGCGGCCTGAGTGCACAGCTGATCCGCATGAACTCCACCGCCAGCAACATTGCCAACAGCAATGTGGTGGCAGGCTCGGAGGCGGAGGCCTTCCGCGGCAAACGCCCGGTGTTTGCGTCCATCCTGAATCAGATGGTAAGCGCCCAGGGCCAGTCGGCAGGCGGCGGCGTCCGCGTGGCGGACATCGTCGACGACCCGCGCCCGCTCAAGGAGATGTACAACCCGGGACACCCGATGGCCAATGCTGACGGCTACATCTGGGGCTCGAATGTCAACGAAGTCGAAGAAATGATCGAAATGCTTGATGCCTCACGCGGTTATCAGAACAACGTGGAGGTCATCAAGACCGCCAAGGACCTGATGCTGCGCACACTCGACATCACGAAGGCTTGACCGCCAGGACACCGACCCTCATGAGCAATGTCACTCTTCCAAGCAACATCCTGACCACCGAGCAGTTGGAGGCGCAGAAATACGCGCCCAAGACGGTGGATCAGTCACTCGGCCGCGACGCTTTTCTGAAATTGTTTACCACCCAGTTGAAAAGTCAGGACCCGCTGAGCCCCATGGAAAACGAAGCCTTCGTGGCACAACTGGCGCAGTTCTCCTCGCTTGAATCCATGAAGGCCATGCAGGGCGCCATGGAAACCATGTCGAGCAACATGCTGCAGGCACGCCTGATGGACAGCACCAGCATGCTAGGACGCAGCGTGCCCTCCACGTCGGGCACGGTGATAGGCGGCGCGGGCCGAGTGTCACAGATCAGCGCGGATTTACCCGAAGGCGCCGATAGTGGCCGTTTCGTAGTGCGCAATGCTGAGGGAATCGTGGTTTTTGAACGTGCCTTTGGACGCCAGCCAGCGTCAACGCTCGCGCTGGAATGGAAAGGCGTCACTGCCAAAGGCGAGGAGGTCCCGCTCGGGCTGTACACAGTTTCCGTGGACATCCAGCGCGCAGGCCAAGCCAGCGCGGCACGCGTGACCACCAATGAACTGATTACGGCCGTACGCTGGGACGAGGATGCCTCCGGCCTGGTCGTGGAAACCGAAACCGGAAAGGAAATCAACCTGGCGCAGCTGCAGCGAATCGGTCTGTAGCGAAGCAAATCAATCACACCCGAAATTTCACGAGGAACGCCACATGTCATTCTATACATCACTGACCGGACTGAACGCTGCGACCACCGAGCTCGCGGTGACCTCCAACAATATCGCGAACGCCGGCACCTCGGGGTTCAAGAAATCCGGCGCCGACTTTGGTGACATCTTCGCGACGTCCCCGCTGCAGAAGGCCTCGAGTGTCGTCGGTAACGGTGTCTCGCTCAAGCAGGTGGTGCAGGAGTTCAGCCAGGGCAATATCGAGTTCTCGGCCAACTCCCTCGATCTGGCCATCACCGGTGATGGTTTTTTCGCGATGCAATCGCCCGATGGCACGAAGATCTATACCCGTAACGGCGGCTTCGTGCTGAATGAGCAGAATCAAATGGTGAACAGTGCGGGCCAGTCCCTGATGTCATTGCCGGTGGACTCCACCAACAAGGCCGACTTCAGCAAGCCGCTGAGCGCCCTGACGATTCCGCGCAAGACAGTCTCCGAATTCAAGGCCACAACCAGTGTGGAGCTGGGGCTCAATCTACCCTCCAACAGCCAGCCCATCACGGCGGCGTTCAATCGCAACAAGCCGGACACGTATCACAAGACCACCTCGTTCACGATCTACGGGGCCTCAGGCTCCTCGCACCTGGCGACGGCCTACTACGTGAAGACGGCCACGGCAACAGCCGACGACCCCTACAACAAGTGGCAGACCTATGTGTATATCGACGATCAATTCGTGACACCGGAACTGATTCAAGCCTCTGACCGCTCCGGCGACCAGTACTTCGTCAATAAGTTCGGCGAGATCAAGACGGCATCCGAGCTGGTGCAACTCCAGCGCACCAGCGCAGAAAGCGAGAAATACCTGATCACCACGGGAACCCTTTACAAGAAGTACTCTTACGACAATCTCTCCAGCCCGATCGAATCCACGCCAGCCACCGTCGAGACTCAGGTTGCACAAAGTTCCCCTTATCGCGACAACCTGAACCTGACCAACAATCAGGATGGCGTCGACTTTTCCACGTTCAGCCGGGCCCAACTGACCAATATGTTCAAGGTCTCGGTGGATGGCTCGACCTCGTTCAATGTCGGTCTGGAACACCTGGCCGGCCGCGATGTGAAGATGTCAGGCACCCAGATCGCGTTTGAATTGACCAATCAGTTGAATACCCGGTTCGGTGACGGCCGGCGCTTCGATTTCTCCGCAGAGGCCGCGACGCCCGAACTCGAGAAGCCCGGCAACATCACCATCACCAAGGTCGAGTCTGACGGCACCTTCAGCGAACTGGAACTCAATATCCGCGAGATCCTGGAGGATATCGGCACAGCAGAAGAGGTGAGCCTCATCGACAACGACGAGGCCGATCCCGAAGCGCTGACCTATGCGATCAACAAGTACCTTCAGTCGATCGACGATGCCGACCCGGACGCAGTGTTCAAAGACCTGACGATCGAGTACGACTTTGTCAATCAGGGCTTGAAGGTGACACAGAATGGCAGCATCGGTGAGATCTTTGTCCGCAAGACTGCCGGCGAAGGGATCGATCCCATTTTCGGCGTCCGAACGGCGCCTGGAGAATCGCTCGATCCCGACGTGCCGGATGACTTCGGCACCCTGCTGTTGCCGCAGGACAATGATCCGGATGTGATTCTGCTGCGCGATATCCGTCCCAATGGCTCTGCGATTGCCGGCGTGCGTGAACAGCGTTTCGGCATCAGCGTGACCTACTCCGACGGCAAGTTCCTGATTCGCAGCGGCTCGACAGGTGACCAGTCCAGCCTGGCGGTGAGCCTGAATTACGAGCCAGATCCGGCTACTGGCGACCCTTCAGATATACTCACTTTGTCCTCGGAGCTGGCCCTCGAACTGCTGGGCATCCCGGAGGAAGGCCTGGCCGTGAATCCGCAGTCATCACAGATCAACAACGTCCCCACTGTGCGCGGTCAGCAATCGAGCCCGGCAGTGGTCTACGGCAAGCAGATGGGCGTTGACCCGCGCCGCTCGTTCTCGGTAACAGCAGCCAACCGCAGCCTGACCGTCATCATCGACGGCATCTCATCGCAGATTCGGCTGGACCCGGGACAGTACTCCATCGGTACCTTCACCCAGCACTTGCAAGACCGCATCAACCTGATGTCTGACAGCCTTGGTCGCAGTGTCTCCGGGGTCAAGGTGGTGTTTGACGACAGCCGTGGAGGCCTGGTGATCACCGGTTCTACGACCACCGACGAGTCCTTCATCCAGATCGCAGGGCATCCGGATTTCGGTCTGGACGACATCGACGCTGTGTTCGGCAAGACATCCACCTATATCGAACTGGAGCAGGAAATCGTGTCCGGCGGGTCGATGTACGTCTACCAGGACAAGAATGGCAAGTGGATAGAGACCGCCGACAAAGGCGAATTTGACGACAACAACATTCCGTACTGGACGCCGATCTTCCTCGACAAGGGTGAGCTGACATTCGACACCAGTGGAGCCCTGGTGTCGCCGATCGGAGAATCGCGCCTCGAAAGCGCCAGCATCACCGGCACCGTTGTGGCGTTGGACTACGGCAAGAGCACCCAGTTCAACAGCCCGTTCGCCGTCTTGAGCCAGAGTCAGAACGGTGCGCCCGAGGGCGATCTGGTGGGCGTGAACATCGGCGATGACGGGCTGGTCGTGGCCAGTTACTCCAACGGCTCGCAGAAGTCGCTGGGCAAGATCATCATCGCTAACTTTGCGACGCCGCAGGGCCTGCGTCAGATCGGCGACTCCAGCTTCTATGCGACCTCCGAGTCAGGCGAAGCTACCTACGGAGAGCCCGGTGCCGCCGGCTTCGGCACCCTGCGTGCCGGTGCGCGGGAACGCTCCAATGTGGACTTGACTGCGGAACTGGTGGATCTGATTACCGCGCAGCGAAACTTCCAGGCGAACGCCAAGGCCATCGAGACAACCAACGCGATGACCCAGGCCATCATCAACATCCGTGGCTGATCCTGACACACGGCAAGCGAGGACAGGGCAATGGACAGACTGATTTTCACCGCACTGGGCGCTGCATCGAGCCAGCAGTTCAACCGGGTGCAGCTGACCAACGACCTGGCGAACCTGTCTACGACAGGCTACAAGCGCGCAACCATGACCACGACCCAGTCGGTCTACCTCGACGGGCCCGGAATGCCGACACGCTTCCAGCCTATCGTGTCGACCGGGGTCGCGCGGGTCCAACTGGAGTCAGGGCCGGTGACCTACACCGGCAATGCCATGGACATCGCGCTGAACGATCAGACCGTGCTTGGCGTGCAGACGCAGGAAGGCACTATCGCCTTTACCCGTCGCGGCGACCTGCGCGTGTCGGCCACCGGCCTGCTTCTCACGGGGGCCGGGGATGTGGTGATGGGCGAAGGCGCGCCGATGACGGTCCCGCAGGGCTTTCTGATCGACATGAGTCCGGACGGCACCGTCTACGCCATGAACCCGGAAGACGAGGCTGCAGAGCCAGTCGTGGTCGGCAACCTGATGTTGCGTGATGCCAGCGCCACTCAGCTGGTACGACGCGCTGACGGCCTGTACGAAGTAGAAGGTAGTGATGGCCAGGGCGGAGATTTTCCGAGCGGCCCCTTGCCGGCCTCGCTGTCCCCGGCCTCGCTGGAAGGCAGCAATGTCAATCCAGTGGAAATCATGGTGAGCCTGCTCGATCTGTATCGCTCGTTCGAAATGCAGATGAAGATGATCAAGAACTCGGAAGAGATCGACAAAGACGGCACCGCCATGATCAGTCTGCGTTGAACTTTGGAATCACTTTTTAGCTGAGAGGAAGAAAATGGACGCATCAATGTGGGTCGCCAAGACCGGCCTTTCCGCACAGTCTACGCGGATGACGGTGATCGCCAACAACCTGGCCAACGTGAACACGACCGGCTTCAAGAAAGACCGCGCCATGTTCGAGGATCTGCTTTACCAGCGCATTGCTCAGGCAGGCGCCCAGACTGACGTGAACTCGCAAAACCCCACCGGTCTCATGCTGGGGACAGGGACGCGGGTGGTCTCTACGGAGAAAGTGCACCGTCAGGGCAATATGATCGCTACTGAAAACGCCCTGGATGTTGCCATCGCCGGCGATGGCTTTCTTTCCGTGCAGCAAGCCGATGGCACCATCGCCTACACCCGTGACGGTTCACTGAAGCTGTCCAACACCGGCGCTCTGGTCACCGCATCGGGCGAGGCCATCATCCCCGCAGTGACCATTCCGCAGGATGCAGCCAGCATCACCATTGGCCGCGACGGCATCGTCTCTGCGGAACTGGCCAACGGCGGTGGCTCCGTCCAGGTCGGCCAGCTGCAGCTGTCACGGTTCGTCAATAATGCAGGCCTGCAGCCGATCGGCCGCAATCTCTACCAGCAGACCACTGCCAGCGGCACTGCCATCGTCGGCATTCCGGGCGCACAGGGCGCCGGCGTGCTGATGCAAGGCAGCCTCGAAGCGTCGAACGTGAACATCGTGGAGGAAATGGTGAACATGATCGAGACTCAGCGCGCGTACGAAATCAATTCCAAAGCCATTTCCGCGGCGGACGGCATGCTGCGCTTCCTCAACAACAACCTGTAATCGCTTTCCCAGAGCGCCCGGATCCCATCATGAACAAGCCCTTCAGAGTCGTTGCCGCAAGCACCATGCTCCTGCTCGCCGCCTGCACCGGGACACAGCGTGTGCCGGACGCATTCGAATCCGATTTCGATCTGATCTACCCCAGCACAGCGGCCGCGCCGCAGGTACGCACCGGCTCGATCATGGACAATGGCGCACGGCTGTATCCCACGCGCAGGATCTATCAGAGCGGGAGCATCAAGGTGGGCGACATCATCACCATCGTGCTCAACGAAACGGCGCAGGCCTCGCGCTCCTCCGGACTGACGGCAGAACGTGAAACCTCTAATAATCTGCTGGGCGAGAACCAGGCATCCTCTCTGTTCTCTGCCGGCAGCTTTCTGGATGGCGCCCCGGTAGGAGGATCAACACTCTCGAGCACCGGCGGAGGAACCGCGGATCAGTCGGCCTCACTGACTGGCTCCATCTCTGCCGTGGTGGTGGACGTCATGGAGAATGGCAACCTGGTGGTTCTGGGCGAAAAGCAACTGACCCTGACCGAGGGCACGGAAACCATTCGCGTCAAAGGAGTGGTGCGTCCCGAAGATATCCAGCCCAACAACACCGTGCAGTCGCGACGTATCGCCAATGCCCAGTTTTCCTACAACGGTTCGGGCGAGCTCGCCCGGGCAGCCCGGGTGCCCGTTGGCCTGCGCGCGCTGATCGGCTTCTGGCCCTTCTGAGGAGATTTGCCCATGCACACCCCCTTTCGTCTGTTTCTTGCGCTCATCACGCTCCTGCTGACCACGACTAGTCATGGCGACCGCCTCAAAGATCTCGCCGACGTCGCTGGCGTGCGCAGCAATCAGCTGATTGGCTATGGGCTGGTGGCCGGCCTTTCCGGCACCGGCGATGGCAAGGACCTGCCTCTGACTGGGCAGAGCCTGCGCGCCCTGCTGTCCGGCCTGGGCGTGAGCGTCGACAGTCCGATCAGTGAGTTCGACCTGGGTGACAGTCTGGTGGCACTGGCACGCCAGAACGCCAATCAGGCGGTGCAGACAGACAACGTGGCTGCCGTGATCGTGACCGCCGAAGTTCCCGCCTTTGCCAAACCAGGACAACGTCTGGATGTGCACGTCTCTGCCATTGGCACCGCCTCCAGCCTGCGCGGAGGCAATCTGGTCATGACCGAGCTGCGCGGCATTGACGGGCAAGTCTACGCCCTGGCACAGGGGCCTCTGTCAGTCACTGGTGTCAGCGCCGATGCGGCAGGCTCCACCCTGGAAATCGGCGTGCCGACGTCTGCCCGAATTCCCAATGGTGCCATTCTCGAGAATCTGATCGAGTCGCCCTTTGCCGACGCCGGCCACGTGGTCTTCAACGTCAGGGATGCGGACTTTTCCACCACGCACCGCATCACCAGTGCCATCAATTCGACATTCGGCGAGGGCACCGCCGTGCCCCTGGACAGTGTCTCCGTGGCGGTCATCGTGCCGCAGGACGCCACGCAGAAGATCAGCTTCATCAGTGAATTGCAGGAACTGGACATTGAACCTGGGGAGCCCACGGCGCGCGTGATCATCAACTCGCGGACAGGCACCGCCGTCATCAACCGCTCTGTTCGCGTGACGGCGGCCGCGGTGTCACACGGGACGCTGACTGTCCGCGTCGATGCGTTCAACGAAGTCAGTCAGCCCGAGGCCTTCAGCCAGGGAGACACCGTGCCGGTACAAAATGCCGACATCGGTGTCGAGGAGGAAGTCAGCAGCATGTTCGTGTTCGACGCCGGAGTGGAGCTGCAGGAAATCGTGGACGCGCTCAACCAGGTACGCGTAACCCCGTCATCGCTCATCGCAATTCTGGAAGCTCTCAAGCGTGCCGGCAGCCTGCGCGCCGAACTGGTGGTGATCTGATGAGCGACGCCAGTGGGATAGTCGGCAGCTTTTACGATTTCAATGGCTTGCGTCAGCTGCGAGCCAATGCGGCGAGCGACAACGCCGCGGCCACCACGCGCAAGGCGGCCAGCGAGTTCGAAGCGGCGTTCATGCAGATCATGCTGCAAACCATGAAGCAGGCCTCGGAGCCGCTGAAAAGCGACCTCCTTGACGACAACTCAAGTGCCTACTTTCAAGACATGTTCTTCAACGAGATGGCGCATTTCATCGCTGCACGTCAGTCCATGGGGCTGGGCAAGTGGGTGGAAGATTCCCTGACCCCCCAGACCCCCGGGCAGCCGGACTAAGGATACACGCGCATGAGCGATCTTCTGGCGATTGGCACCTCGGCGACACAGCTGTATCAGAAGGCTCTGACGACCGTCAGCAACAACGTCGCCAACCTGAATTCCGTTGGCTACTCGCGCCAGGAAGCTGTGCTGACTGAGAACACGCCGGCTCAGTACGGGGTGCACTACCTTGGCGGTGGTGCCTTTCTCGAGGGCATCAAACGCAGCTACGATCAATTCATCGAACAGAATCTGCGGACCTCGGCCAGCGAGGTGGCGACGCAGCGCCCGCTGGTACGCTACACCAATCGTTTAATCGACATGCTGGGCTCGGAGCAGAACGCCCTGGCACCGGCCTTTGATCGCTTCTTCAATGTGGCGGAGCAGCTGAGTCTGAACGCCGATTCCATTCCGCTGCGAGTGGATCTGCTCAGTGCTGCGGATTTTCTCGCCGGCCGCTTTCGCAATATAGACCAGCAGTTGCGCGACCTGGACACCGAGTCCGGGCGCGACATGACATCGCTGACAAGCCAGATCAACCGCTTGGCCGGGCAGCTCGCCTCCGTCAATCAACAGTTGCAGAAGAATACCGTGCTGGACGCCCAGGCTCCGGCACTGCTGGATCAACGCGATCGCCTGCTGAATGAGCTGGCGGGATTCACCGGACTGCACGTGACGGAAGCGCCCAACGGCGAAGTCGAAATCAGCATTGGTCAGCCCGGCAATCTAACGACACTGGTGTCTCGGGGGACGCACACCGAACTGAGCGTGGAGTTCCCGGTCGATCGGCCCGCCAGCCAGCATCTGGTGCTGGACAAATACGGCCGCAACCTGACGCTCTCCGGCATCAGCCGTGGCGAGCTGGGTGGTCTCGCGACTTTCCGCGACGATGTTCTGGCGCCGCTGATGTTTCAACTCAATGTGCTGGCGGAAAGCTTCGTCAACGAGGTCAATGCGGCCCACCGCAGCGGCATGACGCTTGCCAGCGAAGCTGGCGGCGATCTGTTCACGCTGACCAGACAGTTCCGGGTCGACAATGGCAGCCAGCAGCCCGTGGCAGGCGTCAGGATCCAGGAAGCCGAGCCCCCGGCGCTGCAGGAACACGATCTGAGTGTGACCTGGTTTGGCGGCGAGCAGTGGCAGGTTCTCGATCACCGCAGCAATCAGCTGCAAGCTCTGCAGGGCAGCGTGCTGGGAGATGTCCTGCAATTGAACGTGGCAGGCCTGACGCTGCGCTTCGAGCAGCTGCCATTGCCGGGCAGTGCCGTGCGTGTGCGCTCGGACAGCCAGGCGGCCCAGGGCATCGCGCTGGCTTTGACAGACCCCCGGGCGCTGGCGGCAGCGGTGCAGTATGAAGTGACGCAGGACACCGACAACGCCCAGTCCTTGACAACCCGCTTGAGCGCGGTGCCGCAAACTGCCAATCCGTTGCTCGAGGACATCCCTTCGCTGGCGCAATTCAGCGGCCTCAACCGCCCGGTCAGCGTCGTGACAAGCAGGACGGAACCAGCTCTGCAGGTGCCTGCGGGACTCGCCGAATTTCAGATTGCCTTCCTTCCGGAACCCGGCAGCACGGCGCAGATCGAGCTATTCAGCGCCCATTTCAATCACCTGCTCGGGGCGAGCAAGGCAGGCGACGCGGCCGCTCTGGCGGCGATGCAGCCGCGCTTCGACAACGCGGAGCACTACCTTGAGGCCAGTCGGACGGCGAGTTCGGCGGGAAGCTTCTCCTACCGCGGACTGGACCTGTTCTACGGCCACCGTGCGGCTCAGTTCACACAGTCGGTCGCCATTCCGGCAGTGGAGCAGCCAGTCAACAGCAATCTGATCGATGCGGGCGACCTCTGGCTCAATGGAGTCGAAATGCCGGAACTGCGAATTGCCGACGGCGCCATCCTCAACGCCCGGCATGTCGCCGACTGGGTCAACGGCAGTGGCTCGGCAGTGACCGCCAGTGTCGTGACCATTGCGATGACCGACAGCCAGGGCAATCCCGTGACCGATCCGGACACAGGCGAAGCGATGACGCACGAAGTCGTGCGTTTCTCCCATGCCATGGTGGAATGGCACTTCGGTGCCCAGGGCACGTCGGGCGACCTGGCGCTACTGGGTCTCAGCACCGGCCTGTACGGCAGCGGGACTGTGCCGGAGGACCTGCTGGTCTATATCGCCAGCCCTGCGCCGGCAGCAGACGCCACCCCATTGCAGGCCCAGGTCAGTGCAGGGATTCTGGGAAGCGCAGGCAATGCCGCGTCGGGGGCACTGGACGAGCAGTTCACATTGAGCTTCTCTCAACCAGCCGGACAGCCGCTGCGTTACGAGATTCGCGACGCCAACGGGACGCGCCTTGCCTTGCGTGACTTCGACATGCAGCGCGGTGTAGCGCTGCCCGGCTTCACACTGCGCTTCGACCGAGCCCCCGCGGCCGGGGACGAATTCAGCGTGGCCGCCAATCGGGATGCGCGTGGCGACAACCGCAATCTGCTGGCACTGATCAACCTGCGCGATGCCGAGATCGTCAATCAACAGACTGTCCACGACTACTATGTCACGATCGTGAACACCATCGGCAACGTGCAGAAGATTTCCACTCTCAATCTCCAAGCCTCTGAAATCATCTATGATCAGGCAGTCAACGAGAAATCGGTGGTGGCCGGCGTGAATCTGGACCAGGAGGCGGCAGATCTGATTCGCTTCCAGCAGGCCTACCAGGCAGCGGCACAGATCATCACGACCTCTATCAAACTGTTCGATACCTTGCTCAGCTCCTCACGCTGAGCCTTCCCGGAGTCCGCATGAAAGTTGCCACCAACCAGTATTTTCGCGAACTGACCCGGCTGCTCACCGAGCAGGGCGGTGAGGTTGCCAGCCTGCAGGCAAAACTGGCCTCTGGCGATAAGAACCTGCTGCCGAGCGACGACGTCAATGCGGCAGTGAGGGTGCTGGACCTGAATACCCTGATGAGTCATCACGAAACCCAGCAGTCCAATCTGAAAAATCTGGACAGCAGACTGGTACAGGAAGAATCGGTGATGGCCAGCATGGGCAGCATGCTGATGCGGGTGCAGGAACTTGCAATCATGGGGGCCAACGACACCTTCAGCGCTGACAACCGACGCACCATTGCAGCGGAAATTCGTGGCTACAAAGAGCAGATCCTGATGCTGGCGAACAGCCGCAGCAGTGACGGCAGCTATCTGTTCGCCGGTGCGAAGTCCGGAACACAGCCCTTTGTGGTAGCCGAAGACGGCACGGTGCAATACCAAGGCGATGGAACGCGGCTGCAGGTGCAGCTGGATGCGGGCCAGGTACTGGAGGTCAACACCACCGGCTTCGAGCTGTTTGCCGGAGGCAGCAACACCCGCAACACTACGCTCGACGCGGCGGGAGCCTTCACTACCCTGGAGACGCTCGCCCTGGCGCTGGAGAGCGGGGATCGCGACGGAATCGCCGCGCAGATGGAAGATATCGATAACCTGCGCCTGAACATGGAGCTGGCTCGCACCAAGATCGGTGTGCGGCGCAATGTCATCGAAGTGCGTGCCGACATCCTCGAGGAGCAGAAAGTGTCACTAACCGGGCTGCTTTCGGAAAACAAGGATCTGGACTACACACAGGCAATCACCGAGCTGTCGTCGCGCATGCTGGCGCTGGAAGCGGCGCAATCCACGATGTCGAAAATCTCCCAGCTGGTGCTGTTCAACTATTTGCGCTGAAGTGTCGACTTCTGATGCTTTAGCGCACTCGTTCAGCCCCTTGGGACACCTACCATGGCAACAATAGACAAGACGACCCCTCAGACTACGCAGATTCTCAAGACGCTTGAAATGGGTTCAGGCGTGGATGTCCAGGGCCTGGCCAAAAGTCTGGCCGAGGCCGAGAGCGCCGCGCGGATCAAGACGCTGACCGAGCGCAAGAGTGATGCCGAACGCTCGGTATCGGGTTACGGGATCGTGGCGTCATTTCTCAGCGGGTTCAAGAGCAGCTTCGATGCACTGAAGGATGTCAGCAAGCTCACCAATCGCTCGGTCGCATCGACCGATCCGACGCTGCTCGCTGCCTCCGTCTCCGGATCTCCCGCCGCTGGACGCTACGAGATGACGGTGCAACAGCTGGCGGGAAGCACCTCACTCACCTCCAGCGGCTCCGCAGCCAGCGACACCTCGCTGAACGGGGGTGCCGCGCTGAGTCTGCAATTCGCTTTTGCAAGTGGCAGCAGCGAGACTGTCAGCGTCGCGGCTCAGAACGATACCCCCGCCGGCATTGTGGCTGCCATCAATGACGCCGACATTGGCGTCAACGCGCTGCTGGTCAATAAGAGCGCCGCCGGCCAGGATTGGTATATCGTTCTGCAGGGACAAACTGGCAGCGCCAATGATTTCAGCGTCAGCACTGGCGTAGCAGGCAACTTCGGCTTCAGCGATGCAGGCGCACGGCTGTCCACAGCGCAGGATGCCATTCTTACAGTCAATGGCATGAGCGATGTCCGGCGCAGCAGCAATCGCGTTACCGATCTCGTGCCGGGCTTGACGCTGGATATCAAGTCGGCCCAGGCTCAGAGCATCAGCGTGGTTGTGGAAAGCAGCAACGACCCGCTGCGCGAAGGGCTGCAACGAGTCGTGGACAGCTACAATGAACTCAGTACTGTGCTGACGGAACTGACCAGGCTCCCGGACGAGAATTCTGAGGAATACACTGGCTCACTGCGACGTGAGATGCCGTTCGTCAATTCTCTGCGCGCTCAGCTGCGAGCCATGCTGACACAAACCTCGAGCACGCCGGAAAACAGCATCTCTGGCTTGCGCGACCTCGGGCTGTCGTTCAATCTTGACGGCACGGCAGCGCTGGATGACGCTCAGCTCGACACAGTGCTGGCGGCGGATGCTGATGCCGTGGCCGTCATGTTGTCGGCGGGTACCGACAACGTCAGTGATTTTTCGACGGAAGCCAAAGGCTTCGCTCAGGATGTCAGCATCCTGCTGAAGACGATCCTGGAGCCAGCCGGCATCCTGCAAAAGCGCAAGGATTCCGGAAATACCCGGATTCAGCAGCATGACAAGGACCTGGAAGCACTTGAAACCCGCATGGAGGCGGTCTATCAGCGTTACCTTAAGCAGTTTGCATCGATGGAGAGCCTGGTCGAACGCATGCAGGGCGTCGGCAACTACCTGAAAGGCCAATTCACGGCAATGGAAAACATGTACAAGGACTGAGAGCAACTCTTCTCACGCACGCAACCATGACAGAGCACCAAGAGAAACCCGACTGCGCGGTGTGCCGGCAAGTCAGACTTTATCTTCTGATTGCCGGGCCCCTGCTGTTCGCCATCTGGTCCAACCCCAACGCCGGTTTCCTTCAGGATATCGACCTCATTCGCCTCACCTCACATGTGTTTGGCGGTGGCTGTGTGTTGATTATCCTCTGGAAGGCCTATGTGGAGTACTGGAGGAAATAAAGCCTATCAGTCGGGGCCTGAGACCAGCATAAAGGCGTGGAGGGCCTCTGTCTGCTCGCGACAAGCGATCTGACCTTGGAACGTGTAAACCATACAGTGCATGCCGGTGCCAATTGCGCCGTTGTCTGATGTCCAGAAATTTTCGACAGGCAATTGCGGAAAGACATTCGTGTTCACAGCGGGGTTTCTGCAGGCGGCTTCCGTAATAGAACGGTGTTCGTCATTGCTCGGCAGGCGCCAGTTGATGTTCGAATTCTGCGAAAACTCAGTGATAAATTGTTGAGTTTCGCTCCAAGAAAGTAACAACGGTTCCCCCATGCACTGCCCGTTGCTGAAGCGCATGCCGCCAGCACATCGATACCAGAGCAGGCCGGTATCTTGATGCAATGCGCTACCTTCTCCGCGCAAACTGAATCTTCCGAGATCATCGGTCTCGAAGAACTGTAAGCAATCCGGATCCAATGTGTAATCCCCGCATGAGCTGAGCAGGACAGCAAGGCCGCAGAGCACTAAAGGCCTTCGTGAGAAGTGCCGATCGATTCTTGTCAAGGAAGTCATTGTTGTATACTACTCGCCCATTGGCACCTGGTTTGGTGGCAGAGATATCACATGAAATTAGGCCGGACAAAATTTGACCCTGTAAGTATTTTAAGTTGATTTTCGTTCGAGCAACTCGACTTTACCAAAGAGAACTGTATGTTCGCGAGGAGTACTGATTAATGGACATAGCCACTATCGTTGGATTGTTAAGCGCATTGGGTTTGATTTATGTCTCGCTTGGAGACGGCGTCTCTTCTTTCATCGATATGCCCTCCATCTACATAGTTTTAGGCGGCTCCATCGCCGTTGTACTTTTTCGCAGCTCCTTGAGTGAGTTTCTTGGCGCCATCTCTGTAATGGGTAAGACTTTCAAGAACAAGCTCGACAAGCCCGAGGATTTGATAGAGAAGCTGGTTGAGCTGGCTGACATTGCGAGAAAGGACGGCATGATTGCCCTGGAGGGCCAGGACATTAGCAATCCCTTTCTCGCGAAAGGCATCGGAATGCTAGTAGACGGATCAGACCCTGATCTGATTAAGAAGTCCCTCAACAAGGACATTCAGGCCATGCGTAGTCGCCACAAGAGTGGCGCAGATATTTTTTCTTCTTGGGGCGAAGTGGCACCAGCCATGGGAATGATCGGGACGCTGGTCGGACTCGTACTGATGCTGGGTAACATGTCAGATCCGAAGTCGATCGGACCGGCGATGGCGGTAGCGTTGCTGACAACGCTTTACGGGGCAATCCTCGCCAACGTTATCTGCATACCCATGTCACAGAAGCTGCGCAACCAGTCAGATTTCGAAGCACAGAATTGTGAGCTCATCATCGAAGGGGTCCTCTTTATCCAAAGCGGAGGGAACCCACGAATTCTGGCAGATCTCTTATCTTCATTCCTGGCGCCCAAAGTTCGTGCCAAATTGAAGTCTGCCAACGCGTAATTTTCTGCCTGAAATTCTGGGGAACATGAATGGCCCAAGCAGAGGAAGTGAAAAACGCGGACAGCCTTCAGACCCCGGATCCCGTCGTTGTCGAGGAAGAAGATACCGAGGAGCTGGAGTCAACGCGCTCAGCGGAACCTAGCGAAGAGGAGGCTGAGGCAGAAGGCTGTCCAGCCTGCAAAAGCGGGGCTCCCGCATGGATGGCGACTTTTGCTGACATGGCCACATTGTTGATGGCTTTTTTCGTGCTTCTGTTGTCGTTCTCAGACACTGAAGTACCCAAGTTCGAACAGATAAACGGTTCAGTAAAAGCCGCTTTCGGTATTCGCAAGGTGATTCCCACCATTTCCATCCCAGCAGCTCGAAGTCTGGTAGTGGAAACATTTACACCAGCCATCGCTCAGAGAACGGTTCTTGACCAGCAGGCTCAGCGAAGCGACGACATTACCTCTGCGAATCTGGTCGTGCGTGACGGGCCTGCGTCCGAGGATTTTGAGCTGGAACAGGAGCTTCGTCGGGTCGAGAGCGCGCTGGATGACGCAATTGCGTCAGGCGATGTGGCTGTCCGTGTTGAGGATAGCGAAATTGTCGTAGAGGTGACTGCGAGATCGGCCGCAAGTGGTGCAAACACAAATTCTGCCGGTGGCAACGCAGACGTGGTCAGTTCGACGCTTGTCGAATTGGCTACGAAAATTGTCGAGGCGCAATCAACTGTGACACGAGAGCTCCAAGTTTATGTCAACCCCGCATCTGAAGCTGATCAGATAGGGGAACCGTCGGCAAGCGGCAGCGCTGAAGAAAACTCAGGGCAAAGACTGCAAGAAGTGCGCTCAGACTTAAACACTCAGATCGAGCAAGGTCTCGTCGAAGTCGAAATGATCGATCGCGGAATCCTGATCAGATTGAATAGCCAGGATTCCTTTTTATCGGGAAGCGCAGAGCTGCAAGCGGGATTTCTTGAAGTCTTGCGAGAAGTCGGGAACACATTGGCACAGGATCAAAGCACCGTGCTTGTCGAGGGACACACCGACAGTGTGCCTGTGGTGTTCAGTGACCGCTTCAATTCGAACTGGGATTTGTCTGCGTTGCGGGCAGCCGCGGTTGCCGACTACTTGAGTCAAGAGTCGCAATTAGACCCACAAAGACTGCGGGTAATAGGCCTGGCTGACACAGTTCCTCTCGAATCAAACACCTCGGCAAGTGGGCGGGCTAGAAATCGTCGAATAGAAATCATTATGGTCAGCGGTAGTTAGCTTATGGCCGAACAGGACGAAGTCAACGATGCGCCCGTGGATAAATCCAAAGGCGCTGGCGAGGAACCTGCGGCGCCAGATTGCCCGCCCTGTCCCGGCGGCGCGCCCGCCTGGATGGCCACTTTTGCCGATATGGCCACTCTCTTGATGGCTTTCTTCGTACTCATACTGTCGTTTGCGCACGTCAACGTACCGAAATTCAAGAACGTCAGTGGCTCCATGCAGATGGCCTTTGGCGTCCAGACCCTGATCCCGGTGATCGAGCCGCCCTCAGCGACCAATCTGATTGCGACGCAGTACATGACCGCGCAAGTCGAGCCCACCCCCGTGAACACTGTTGAAGAGCAGCGAACAGACGAACCTCCGCCCGAAGATCCGGAACTGGACGTCGATGTCGGAGCCGGCCAGTCCAGCACCAATGACACCGTGGAAATCCTGCAGGCAGCTCTAGCCGATCAGATCGCGATGGGGCAGGTCAGCGTGTCGGTCGACGATGCTCAAGTGAGAGTAGAGGTGCTCGACCCCGAATTGACCGGCCAGTCCAGCGCCGATGAGTCCGCCACAAGGCCCGGACAGCTCGACGCAAGCCTGCTGGAAGTGTTCGCCACGGTGGCCGATGTGGCGGAGCAGACAGCGACCTCCATCGAGATTTACGCACCCTTGGAGCAGTCTGCTGTGCAGCCGTCTTCCGAAACGGCCTCGGATCCATCAGCCTCCGCGACATCCTCCCCGTCAAGGGTTCAAGATCAGTACGAAATGATCCGGGCAAACCTCTCCACAGAGATTCGCACCGGGCTGGCGGAAGTCACGCGCGAGGGTGACGACATTATTATCCGGCTGGCCGAACAGGGCAGTTTTGACAGCGGCTTCGCCGATTTGAAACCAGAATTCACCCAGTTGCTCAACCGTGTGGGCAGCTCCCTGCCCGGGTCAAGCGGCATGATTTCAATCGAGGGCCACACAGACAATCAACCGATGGGCCCGGGCTCCCGCTTTCGTTCCAATTGGGATCTTTCATCGGCTCGTGCGGCAGCCGTCGCGGATTATTTGCTCAATGGCGAGTTTGTCAACCCAGGACAAGTTTCCGTCTCCGGTCTGGCAGACACGGATCCGGTTGCGGACAACAGTACGGCTACCGGCAGGGCACAGAATCGTCGCATCGAAATCATTGTTTCGGGCACCTGAGTCGCAGTGTCAGTCTGCACATTCGGCGTAACTGGTCTCCAGACAACGCGCGATATGTGCGGCCGCAAGTTCCAGCTGCTGAGCTGTCAGCATCAAGGCTGAAATCGAATGAATGTCCTGCGCACCCGGCAGGCCATTGCGCTCCGCCAATTGACTCCAGATATAGGCGCGATAAGGGTCACCATCAGTTGCCCCCTCCCCTGCTTGTAACATGAAAGCGTACATGAACTGAGCCTCGGCATAACCACTGTGTGCCGCTAGCGCATACCAGCGCCGAGCCTCCACGAAGTCCTGTTGCAAGCCTTCACCTGCGTGGTAGATGCGACCGATCATGTATTGCGAGGCAGCGAGCTTCTGGTCGGCGGCCTGTCGGAACCAGCGCAGCGCCTCACGCTGATTCTTCGATACCCCGTAGCCATGATAGTAAAGCAGGCCGATATTGTGCTGCGCCTCAGCCAGCCCTGAGTCCGCCGCCAAGCGATACCAGCGCATAGCCTCGGTGTAGTTCTGAACAACTCCCAGGCCTTCTTCATGCATGTGACCGATGTTGTTCTGCGCAGAAGCCATGCCACTTTGTGCCAGAGGCATCCATGCTCGCAGGGCCGTGGCGTAGTGGCCCCGGTTTTTGGCAGCAAGCCCTGCTTCGAAATTTTCCTGCTGGGCAACAGCCACAGGATCCATCGATAGAACTAGAGCACTGACAAGAATTGCTAGTCTTCGCATCATGTGTGACATCAGGAACCTCTCCAAATGTTGGCCTCTTCCGAGAAGGGTACTACAGACGTTGAAGACAGAATATCATTCGTAAGAGCATAGCCAAGCATTAAAGCTGCGGACACCTACAGCCGATAAACTCTTCTAGGCACGGGACGACCTCGGTTTCATCGCCCTGTCCTGAATCAGGAGGATGTTCCACGATGAGCAGACAACAAGACGTGTTCAATCGCAAAGGCAAATTCAAGGCATCATCCGGCAGCCAAGCCGCAGGAGACAGCAACGAGCGGCGGGAGCCATACATCGGCGAATCCCTGGATGACGTGGGCGTGGTCACCATCGCGTTGCAACCTCTCGAGCAGGACACTGCTGTAGAAACCAGTCTTTTCCTGGTCAATCAATTGCGGGTCCGAACGTTGAAGCCGGATCTTGCCTTCATCAACACGATTAACCAGCGCATTGCCAGCCTTGAAAGTGGCGTGCAGGCGCTGGAAGCACAACTTGAAAAAAGGGACTAAGCCATGGTTGATAAAACCCAGTCTGCGCCGGACACCGACGCGCTTCCGGAAGCCTTGGTGGGCGACGATGTGAACATCTCGGTCGACGCCAACGATGACACCACGAACAGGACCATCGCTGACACTGAGCCGGCCAGTGCAAACGCGGAGAAAGTGCAGGACGTCGATCTTTCCGAGATCGAAACCTATTTGAAGAATCTTGTGCCGGGCGTGCTGAAGATGTCGGAAACCCTGCTGAGTCTCTCTTCACAGTTCCAGCGCATGACAAACACATTGGAAAATAAGGTAAAAGAAACTGATCTGAACATCCGTCGCTACGACATGCTCCTCGTCAAGAAGAACAAACTGGTGCAGATGACTCTCTTGGGCAGTCTTGGCGCCGTTTTTCTGGCTCTGACGATGATGCTGGTGGCAGGCTTCAACTATTCGAAACAAGTCAACAGCATGAACGCATTGTCCTTGGCGCTTGCCGGGCGCTTGTCGGAGGTGAACAGTGGACTCGTGACGTTCGAGCAATTGAATCAATCGATCTCTTTGCTCAACACAAGTATGGAACGCATGCAGCTTGTGACTGAAAGCCAGACCGACACGCTGGCGGATGGCCTCGCGGAGATCACCGCTCAGGGCGCGACGGCTACTGCGGCGGTGGAGCAGTCTCTCGTGAATCTGCAATCCGCCATCGAAGGGGGCGTACGCGCCGGCATTACCGAACAGGAAGCGCTGGCGGCCAACGTCATAGAGGCGCTTCGAGGGTTTGAAAATCAGCAGCAAGCGCTGCGAGAGTCCACCGTGCCAGCGCGGGAGCTGATGCAATTCCGCGAGCAGCTCGAGGCCTTGATCACTCTCGAGCAAGCCCGCTTTCTCGAGGCCATAGCCCAGGCTGACGCTGAACGCAACGCCCCGCCGCCCCCGGCAGCAACGCCAGAGGTGGACACAAGCCTGCGTTACCAGCGGCCTGACACTACTCGGGACACATCATTCTCGCAATGATGATGGCGCCGTGGTTTCGGGCAGCAAGGCGTGTGGGTTGACCTGGTGCACGGCAGGGCGATAGCCGAGATTGCGAATCTGCAGGATCTCCATGTAGGACTCCTGCACAGACTCCTGCGGCGCTTGCAGCGTCGCAAGGGGTTCGTCTGATGGGGCGCTGTCCTGCAGGCGCGCCGTCGAAGCTCTCGGGTAAGCGTAGACGGAAAAATAGGAAGAGGTGAGATTGCCAATCCAGTTGGAAAGCTCGACGAAGTTCTCCAAAGGCACAATCGCTCCCACATCGTTGCGACTGTTGAAGTCTCGCGTTTCTCGGTATGTCAGAATCTCGTCGATAAGCGGCTCATTGAGCCCAGGCAGCAGGCGCATCGCTTCCCGCGTGGCAAGGTTCAAATTGACTGTTTCAGTTGTACCGTAAACCGTGAAGGCAGCCTCCAGATTCACGCCTTTGAGCAACTCGTCAAAGCCTCGGATCAGCCGTAGATCCTCCACGGTCTCCAGCTCAAGGAAATTACGGGGGGTATACGGCACCTCAAGTGCTTCGTAATAGTCCGAATCCGCCCCATTCGGGCTGGCAAACCCATCGACATCACGCCAGTCACGCCAGGCCGCAAGCAACTCGTCCGCCTGACGCGGGTCTGCTTCCGGCCCCAGCCAGTGCTGCAACAATAACAGCATGCGCCGGTCCTCCAGCCGGTTTAAATTGATCTTGCCCGCATGATCGTAAATGCGCACCACCATGTCCTCGCCGGCCGGGTAGTGCAGGCTTAGAGGCTTACCATTGAAGCGATAGGCAGGCAGTCGCACATTGCCCAGATCATCCGTCAGCGGAACTTCGTCAAGCGGCGGCCGCATTTGTTCCAGCATCAGTTCCATTTCGGCAAAGTGCATGGCCTCAGCCACTGCTGCCGCGTGGTAGACCTCCTCCTGATTGTGAATGGCTGTTCGAGCGGAGAGCTGTACCCTGGCGGCCATGACAGTCACCAGTGCTGTCAGAACGATAGATGTCCAGAGCACGATCAGGATGACAGACCCACGCTGCTGGCGCATGTCAGAATCCTCCGGGCAGCAGGGCAGAGGGCGTCACCGTGGCAGGCGGCGAAGACTGGCGCGCCGGGCGCAGATCCCGGTGCTCGTTGGCGCGGATGCGCCCGATGAGGTTGAGCGGGCGCTGGCGCGGATCATCGCCGAAGGGGGTGAGCAGCACGTGTACCGCCAGCGGCAGCATCTGCAGCTCGTGGCCGGGCCAGTCCTCGCGCCATTGCTTGCTGAAATCCAGTTCCTCGTAGAGATAGCTGAAGCTGGCCGTGTACCCCGGGATGAGCAGCACGGGCTCGACATTGGCGAGGCGCTCACGCGGGTCGTCACTCCTGGCCGGGGCCAGCTGCAGGTAGACCCCTTCGTCTTCCACCGAACTCAGCTGCCAGGCGGTGAGTCCGCCACTGCGCTGCGGCGAGACGGTGGACACCCAGCTCAGCGTCTCGTCCTCGCCCTGAAAGTAGACCAGCCGGCCGAGGGAGTCCGGGTCCCGGTAGCTGTGGGGGAACGCGCCCTGCAGCGCTCGCTCCAGCTGCAGCACGGCCACCGTCTGGTCGAGCTGCTCGTCCAGCACCGCCATATCGTTCTCCCAATCGTTCATCACGGCATACATGCCCGTGCTGAGCAGGCTCAGCAGCATGGCCGTCAGGGCCAGTGACAGCACCACTTCGATCAGCGTGAAGCCGCCGTCATTCCGGCAGTTCAAGCCTGATCCAGCGCGTTCCGACAATTCGCTCATCGCTCTCTTCGTCCACGATCTCGTAATGCTGCAACTTGAAGGACATCGGTTCGGTCTTGCGCGCGACAGGCTCCAGGTAGTCGTTGGCGCGAATCTCGAAGCGCTGCTCGCCTTCGAGAATCTCCTCTACCTCGCCGTACTCGTCCTGCAGCAGCGCGAACTGCACGGAGGCGCGGGCCTCGATGGCCACGTCGAGGCTTTCCCCTGCGCGAAACGCCAGCTGCTTGCTGCCGCCCGCCAGCGCAAACAGGCTGCCCAGCACCATGCCGGTGATGGTGAGCGCCACCAGCACTTCCAGCAGAGTGAAGCCGCGTGCGCGTCTTGCGAGCGTCATGGCGCCTCCTCGGTGGTGACCTTGCCGGAGAACGGGTCGATGCGGATCTCCACCTGACGTGCGTTCTGCGCCAGGATCAGTGCGCCACCCGTGCTGCCGCCCTCGGGATAGAAGGTGATGTCGAGCGAGTCTTCCACCGGCGTGACCTGCTCCGTGCTGTCGCGATAGGCGAGGGTGAGGCCGCGGGCGGTCCAGATTTCGTCCTGACCCAGACGCGAGCGGGCGTCCGTCGCGGGTGTGGCGGCCAGCAGCGCCTCGTCGTCGCGCTGATCGGCCTGAAAGCGCGCGGTGGCGGCCTGTCCGGTGACCACGGCCGTGCGGCGCGTGTAATTGAGCAGGGCGTGGGCCTCTCGCACCTGCGCGCTGAAGGTGCGCGCGCTCATGTTGGAGAGGCTGGGAATGACGAGCACGCTGCCCATGGCGAGAATGGCCAGCACGATCACCAGCTCCAGCAGGGTGAAGCCTTGGGGCCGGCCGCTAGCGGCTGATGTCCGCGTCATTGTCCTCACCACCCGGGCGGCCATCGGCGCCGTAGGACATCAGCGTGTAGGTGTTGCCGTCGACGCTGTACTGGAACTCGAAGCCCCAGGGGTCACGTGGCACTTCATTGTTCAGGTAGGGGCCGTTCCAGGACGCGCGATCGGAAGTGTTCTCCATCAGGCCCTGCAATTCGTCCGGGTACTGGCCGACGTCCAGGCGATAGGTGTCGAGGGCCGAGGCAATGGCGGAGATCTGCGACAGCGCGGCATCGCGACGCGCGCCGTCAGCCTGGTTGAACAGATTGGGAGCCACCATGACGGCCAGCATGCCGAGAATGGCCATGACGATGAGGAGTTCGATGATGGTGAAACCGCGCTGCCGCGCGCTGGATCGAGTGAGCATGAGAGTTCTCCTTTCAGGTCAGGTCAGAGGCCGGCGTCTTCGAACAGTTCGGCGGCCAGAGCGAAGCGCCGCAGGATCTCGGTATAGGCCGCGGCGCCGGTTTCATTCAGATTCACGACTTCGGGACGCAGGACGATGAACAGTTCCTTGCGCTCGGACACGTCCTGCTGATAGCCGAACAGCCCGCCAAGCACCGGCACCCGGCTCGCACCGGGCAGCCCGCTGTTGAGGTCGGAATTGCTCGACTGGATCAGCCCGCCCAGCACCACGTTCTCGCCGTCGCGCACCACCACCGTGGTGCTGATCTCCTGATTCTGGAACACCGGGTTGCCCGCCACGCCGGTGTCCTCCTGGATGGAAGAGAGCACCTGCCGGATGGTCATGTTGACGACGCCATCGTCGTTGATGCGCGGCGTGATGTAGAGCTCGATGCCCGTGGGCCGGTACTGGATGCTGCTGATGATGTTGTCACCGATGCCGGTGGTCTGGGTGCCCGACTGCACGGGCACTTCGGCACCGATCTGGATCTCCCCTTCCATGTTGTTCACCACCGTCAGGGACGGACGTGCGAGCAGGCGCACATCGTTGTCCGACGCGATCGCCTCCAGGGTGGCTTCGACTCGGGCCGCGCCATCGAGGAAGGACTTGGTGAACAGCAGGCCGTCGAGTCCGCCGTTGGGCAGGAACCCGGTGCTGGTCTGGGTGGAGAGCGCATCGATCGACACATTGTCGGCCACGCGCGACCAGTCCACGCCAAAGCGTGTCTCGTCGGTCAGGGTGATCTGGGCGATGACGGCATTGATCATCACCTGCAGCGGCACGGCGTCGAGCTGGTTGATGGTGGCCAGCAGCTGACGGTAGTCGCGCGGGTTGGCGCGGATCAGCAGGCTGTTGGTGGCCTCGTCGGCAACGATGGTGACACGCAGATCGGCGGACACGGCGACGTCGCCGCCTGTTGCGGCAGCGCCGAACAGGGGCACGGTGCGTGTGACGGTGTCACCGTCGGGCGTCACGATGTCGATGGTTTCCACCTCGTCACGCGGCTGCGGTGGTGCGTCTTCTTCCTCTTCCTGGTTCAGGGCGAACACATCGGTCAAGGTGGTGGCGAGATCGACGGCGGTCAGATTCTTCACCCGGTAGTGGAACAGTTGTTCAGCCTGCTCCTCGCGATCGGCATCCAGAATGCGCACCCAGCGGCTGATCTCCTCGAAGCCGCGATTGGCCGGCGCCGTGACGAGGATGGCGTTGATTCGCTCCAGCCCCTTCACCTGATAGGCGGGCGAGGCGCCTTCGATCAAGGTCAGGATCTCCGACAGCTCCGTGGCCACCTCGGCGGCATTGGCATAGCTGAGCTGATACAGATGCAGGCCCTGATTCTGGAACGGGTCCGCGTCGACGACTTCCAGCAGCTCGTTGATGCGCTGCAGCTGGGAAGCGCTGGCCGAGATCGCCAGGGTGTTGTTGTTGGAGATGCGCACCACGCGACCGTCCGGCTCCACCAGGGGTGTGAGGATCTCCAGCGCGGATTCGACGCTGACATAGGTCAGCGGGGTGATCTGCATGATCATGCTGCCGGTGAGGGAGCCCGCGTCATCCGGCGTGCTGATCTGCTCGGGCACATTGCCCACCTGCTTGCGCGCGGTGTAGACGGCGCCGTTGCGCTCGATGCTCACGCCGGCCTGACGCGTCAGCAGACGCAAGAGGGGCCAGATGTCTGCCTGCGTCAGTGGTCGATTGGCCGAGGTGCGCAGGCTGACGCGATCGGCGATGGTAGGGTCGATGATCAGCGTGATGTCCAGGGCATCGGCCAGCTCTTCGAGGATCACGCGCAGGTCGGCCTGTTCGTAGTTCAGCTCCACGAAATCGTCGGCGGGCGGGTTCACCGGAGTGGGGGCTTCGTCGCGATAACCTGGCACCGACGAGGCCGCACCGACCCGGTTGATCTCGTCGATCAGGCGCTGCTGTTCCTGCGCCCGCACCGACTCCCCCACACTCGCGGGCGAGCTCACGGCCGCTGTCGGCGCACTGCCTCGCTGGGTGCTGCTCATCGTGCCGGCGCCTGGAGCAGCAGCATCGCCACCCCCCGATGTCAGCGCCGCACAGGAGGACAGCCCCAGCGCGAGGCCCAGCAGGGCCAGTTGTCTTGTCGTGTTCACCATAGAACTCCCGATCTGCGTCTCAAAACTCCACTGCGTTCATGCTGAACACGGCGGAAAGCATGGTAATCGTGATGCCCCCCACGGCGATGCCGAGGAACAGGATCAGGGCCGGCTGCAGCGCAGCCACCAGACTGGACATCTGGTTCTTCACATACATGTCGAAGGTCGCTGCCGTCTTCAGCAGGATGCTGCCCGTGCGCCCCGACTCCTCGCCCACCGTGATCAACTGGTGGAGCAGGGTAGGGAAGCGGTTGGTCTTCTCCAGAGAGAGACCCAGGCCGGCCCCGCCACGAACATCGTCTTCCACCTGCCGCAGGTGTCGCGTCAGCTCGGCATTGCCGACCACTTCCCGGGCCACGCGCAGGGCGCGAATCAGCGGGATGCCGGCCTCCAGCAGAGCACCCAGCGTACGGGCGAAGACGGCACAGTCCTTGTACAGCAGCAGCGAACCCAGCATCGGCACATTCAGCAGGAAGGCGTGCTTCTGCAACCTGCGCTGCGGGTCACGGTCCAGCCATTTCCACCAGAAGCCGATTCCGAGCACGGCCAGGATGAAGAGATAGCCATAGCGCGCCAGGCCTCCGCTCAGTGCCAGCAGGAAGGCCGCCGAGGCGGGAATTTCCGTGCCCGCATCCTCGAACATGATCGCGAACTGCGGCACCACGAACACCAGCAGCAGGAACACCGAGATCACGCCCGTCACCAGCAGCACGAGGGGGTAGATCATGGCCGACACAATAGCCGAGCGATTGCGCCCGCTGGTCTCCAGGAAGTCCACCAGGTCCGGCAGCAACTGATGCAGGATGCCGCCTTCCTCGCCGGCACGCACGATGTTGATGTACATGCGCGAGAACACGTCCGGCCGCGCCTCCATGGCCTCGGCCAGGCTGCGGCCTTCCTTCACGTCACGCCGCAGCTGCATCACCAGCTGGCGCATGGCGCTGGTTTCCGTGATGCCTTCTAGCAGGCGCAGGGCCTTGTCCAGCGGCACGCGAGCCTCGACCAGGGTGCACAGGCCGGTGGTGAAATCCAGCAGGTGGGCGTTCTTCACCCGGCGGCCACGACTCGGCGTGCCATCGTCCTGTTCCGACGGGGTGATCTTCACCGGAATCAGTTTCTTGCCCTGCAGAATCTTCAGCGCCTCGCGCTCCGACTCGGCATTGATCTGCCCGGACTGCACATTGCCCTGGGCATCGTAGGCTTGATAGCGGAAGTAACCGGCACTCATAGCGCGCGTGTGACCCTCACGACTTCCTCGGGCGTGGTCAGCCCGGCGGCCAGTTTCTCCAGTGCATCCTGGCGCAGGGTCTTCATGCCCTCGCGGATGGCCTGCTCGCGGATGACATTGGCATCGGCGCCGCTGGCGATGTGGTGGCGGATGGCGTCGGACATCACCAGCAGCTCGTAAAGGCCGATGCGGCCACGGTAGCCGGTGCCGCCGCAGCGCTCGCAGCCCGTGCCGCGGTGCAGGATGGGGTAATCCTCGGCCTTGATCTGCAGCACGTTCGCCTCGTCCTGGCTGATGGGCTGGGCCACCTTGCAATCGGTGCACACGCGGCGCACCAGGCGCTGGGCCTGGATCGCCAGCAGGCTGGAGCTGATCAGATAGCCTTCCACGCCCATGTCCTGCAGGCGCGTCACGGCGCCGGCGGCGTCATTGGTGTGCAGTGTGGAGAACACGAGGTGGCCGGTGAGGGCGGACTCGATGGCGATCTCGGCGGTCTCGTGATCGCGGATCTCGCCCACCATCAGCACGTCCGGGTCCTGCCGCACGATGGAGCGCAGGCCGGCGGCGAAGCTGAGACCAATGCTGGCATTGGCCTGGATCTGGGTGATTCCTTCGAGCTGGTACTCCACCGGGTCTTCCACCGTGATGATCTTCTGCTTCTCGCTGTTGATCTTCTCGAGGGTGGCGTAGAGCGTGGTGGTCTTGCCGCTGCCCGTGGGGCCGGTGATCAGGATCATGCCGTGGGGCTGGGTGATCAGCTGCTGATAGGTGCCGAGGATGGCCTCGGGCATGCCCAGCTGCTGCAGGCTCACGGCGGTGTCGCTGCGGTCGAGGATGCGCAGCACCACGGATTCGCCATGCACGCCGGGCAGGGTGGACACGCGCATGTCCAGCTGCTTGTTGCCGATGCGCGAATCGATGCGCCCATCCTGCGGCAGGCGCTTCTCGCCGATGTCCAGACGGGCCATCAGCTTCAGGCGCGAGGCCACGGCGGTGTGGATCTTGATGGGCAGGCGCTCGATGCGGGTCATGATGCCGTCCACGCGGCAACGCACATCCAGATGGTCTTCGTTGGGCTCGAAGTGGATGTCGCTGGCGTTCAAGTCCAGTGCGCGCGCAAACAGGTGATTCACCAGGCGGATGATCGGCGCCTCGGAGGCCATGTCCTTGAGGTCTTCGTCGTCCTCGAAGCCGGACACGAACACTTCCGCGCCCTGGTCGATCTGCGGCGAGAGTTCCGCCCGCCAGTGCTTCATCAGCCGCGACACCTCGTCGCCCTGCCCGCGGCGGAAGCGCACGCCGGCACCCACGATGAAACGGATGCGGGCGCGCAGCTCGATATCGGGCAGGGCGTTGCAGACCAGCAGGCCGGAACTGGCGTAGTCATGCGCCGGCGCGATGCCTTCGGGCTCGAGAAGCTGACTGAACAGGGGAAGCGTCAAGGGGCTCATGGGCATCACTCCGCCGACCCGGTGCGCGTGCTTTCGGTTTGACTGAAGCCCACCACGGTGAGGGTGCCGGCGTACTGATTGCGGTTGCGGCGGATGCTGAAGCTGCTGACGCCTAGCCAGGGGGTGGCCGTGTCGAGCGAGCGCAGCAGCTGCAAAAGGTTCTGCTGGTTGTCGGTGAGCAGCGACAGCTCCTGCTCCACCAGCAGCCAGCCGTCGGTTTCCATCGCCTCGGCCAGCTTGGTGGAGGTGATGGAGATGCCATGCTGGCCGGCCAGATCACGCACCAGACGCTGGATGCTGGCGCTGATCAGCGGGATGGACGTCTCCTGGAACAGCATGGCCTGCAGCGCCAGCCCGCGCGCCTCGACGCCCGCTCGGCGCTCGGCCCATTCCGCTGCCGTGTCCTGCAGGCGCTGTTCGCGCGCGATCTCGCTCTGCAATTGCGCCACGCGCGCAGCACCGTCGGCGTGCCAGGCGCGGGCAGCCGGCAGGACCTGAGTGAAGGCGAAAACCACGCCTGTCAGCAGGGCCAGCGCCAGGATGTTCTTTTCTCGCTTGGTCATGGTTCGACGATCCAGTGCCAGGGACGCTCAGCGCCGCGCTTCCGGGAAGTAGCGTGCGTGATAGTCCGCGAAATCGACGGTGCTCAGACGCATCTCGATGTAATAACGGTTGTTGCTCGTGGCTCGGGCGAAATCGACGCCGGTGAACATCGGCTCACGCTCGAGACTCTGCAGCAGACTCTGCGGGTCTGCGCTTTCCCCCTCGATCTGCAGTTCGCCTTCCACCAGTTCCAGGGATGTCAGGACGCTGGGGCTCAGCACACTCTGCAACTGCAGGAGCACCTGCGCGACATCCTGCCGCGGGAAGTCATTCAGTACCCCCCAGCGCTGTTCGAAATCCCGCACGACAGCCTGATCGGCGCGGGCGTCCTCGGAAAGCGTCTGGCGTTCGGCGAGAGTGGCTTCCAAACGCGCTATCTGCAGGGCTTGCCAAAGGAAGGGCGACACCAGCAACAGGGCCGCCAGGGCCGCGGCAATTCCTGCCTGGCGCACGCGGCGGGCCTTGCGTTGCAGGCGATGGACGGCCTGGGCACCTTCAGGAATGAAGCAGTGCAGGGCATCCCAGTGCTGCGGCAGGCCGCGCTGGGTCCAGTCGCTCGCACTGTGCAGGCGCAGCAGGCGCGCACCACTGCCCTGGGCGAGGGCGCAGGCCTCCTGCCACTGGTTGCGCAGCTCCGGGTCGTCCAGATCGGCACGCTCCACCTGCAGCCAGGAATGCAGCACGCCCTTGCGATAGACCAGCTGGGTGATGCTGTAGCGGTCGATGTCCTCCACGGCCAGAGTGTCCTGACCGACCGGCGCATCCAGTGCCGCAAGCGGGCGAGGCAGCACGGCAGCCAGCAGCAGCCCTTGCTGTGCGAAAGCCTCGAACAGGGCATTCAACCCGGCCTCGTCGGCCCACAGGGCGATGTCCGGGAAGTCTGCATCGCGGGCTGCCGGGTTGATGGCCAGCGCCAGACTGCCTTCGTAAGCCGGCAACAACACACTGGCCTGCAGCTGCAGGGCGGCATGCAGATTCTCGCGGGCAACACCGGGCAGCTTGACGGTGGTCGCGATGAAGCGCGAGGCGGGCAGCAGCAGGAGCACGCTGCGCGCCATTGGTCCCGGGGGCAGCAGCTCACGCGCGGCGGCGGCGATCTGCGCGGCAGACGCCGGTTCCGCCAGACTGCGCCAGGCCCCATTGCCAAGATCGTCCAGACGATCGTCATGCACCATCAGAACGGCATTGACCTGCCCTCGCAGCCGCGCGCGCGCACCGTCGCGCCGGCGCAGTTCAGCCGGCAACAGGGCGACGAGACGGTCCCGCCAGCGGGCGGCTTGCAGGGTCATGGTTGTCATGGGGCGTGGGACAATTCCGCTGAAAGTGGATGAAACGCGTCCTTAGGACTCCGGTTGGCGAGAAATAGTTTTAGCACGCAGGCCGATACTCAGAGGGGACTGGGGACAGTGGGCGACGACTCAGCCACACAGACACGATTGCGGCCGCCCTGCTTGGCTCGGTACAAGGCCTTGTCGGCCCGTTCGAATGCCGACTCGGGCAGATCCTGCAGACCAAACTCGGTAAGCCCGAAGGACATGGTGATCTGCACCTGCTTTTCCTTGAAGTGGAAGGGACACTTCGCGATTTTCTGGCGCACGGTATTCATCAGCGTTTCCGCATCGGCCAGGTGGATGCCATTGAGCAGAAGCACGAATTCCTCACCGCCGAAGCGCGCCACGAAGTCCGTCTGCCGCACGCGGGCACTGATCTCCTTGGCGAGGATACGCAGCACCTTGTCGCCGGCAAGATGGCCGTAGTTGTCGTTGATGTGCTTGAAGTGATCGACGTCGGCGACCACCAGGCACAGGCCGCCGGCCGAGCCCTGCTCCGCGGCATCACGCCAGACATCGAGTTCCTGGCGGACACGTCGATCATAGGCCGCACGATTGGGCAGCTCGGTCAGGGCGTCCCGACTGGCCAACTGCTCCTGTTGGGCCAGATGCAGGCGCAATTCCCGCGACTCGGCCTCCATGGCCTGCAGACGGGCTTCCAGCTGACGCGAGTGCTCGGACGCCGCATCCTGCTGCCGGCGCTTCATCTCCTTGAACTCGTCCATGGACGAGAGAATCGTGTTGAGCTGCCCCTGCACCACGGATTTCAGCTCACCGATGTTCTCGGCCACCTGCACGGACTCGGCAATGCCGCTGATCTGAGTGCGTACCGCCACATCCAGGGCCTTTTCCGATTCCCTTGCGGCGCCTTCCTGTTCGCGGGAGAACTGCACGTATTCCTGCACCTGCCCGAGGCTGGCATTGAGTTCGTTCAGGAATCGCTGGAATTCGGAGCGTTCCTGTTCGAGGGTCGAGGTGATCACAGTGGCAATGTCTTCCAGCACGGCCACGAATTCGTACCAGTTCAGTCCTCTGGCGACCCGACTGCGAATGCGGGAGGCCAGCCCCACCGACTGTTCGGAGATGTAGATGTTGTCGAGAATCCTCAGGATCAGCGGCTCGGCATGATTGGCGATCACGGAGAACGGCGGTTCAGGTTCGAACTCCGATGGCACAGAAGCGTCCGGCGTGGCAGCGGGCGCGGCCGTCTCAACCGGCGTGGCAGCGGGGGGCTCAGCGTCCGTTGCTGCAGGCAACTCTGCCTGAAGCACCTCGGCCGCAGTGTCTGCGGTGACGGACAGCGTCGGGTCCTGGCCCAGGAGGTCGATGACCAGATCGACCTCTTCGACGGCTGGCTCATCGACCTCTTCGACTTGCGATTCCGTTTTTCGCATGGCCGGCCCTGACGGCATGGCGGCCGACACCTTGATCGTGGGCCTGGCCTGGGCAGTGGCTGCGGCTGTCGGGGCGGGTTCGGATGTCTGGCCAGGATCGTTCGGCGCCGAGGCGGGTGCGGGCGAAGGTGTCGGGACGGCACCCACGTCTGACTTCTCACTCGCTGAAGTGCCTGAAAAGAGTCGGCTCCAGAAGCCAGGAGCCTGCGCCGTGGCGTCGGTTTCCGGCTGATGGGTCAGCTCCCGGACCACCATGCGCAGCAGTTCCAGCAGGTCGATGACCAGTTGGGCGTGATTCTGCGGGTCCTTCAGCCTGCCGGGCAGGGACTTGTGATACTGCTTGAGCGCGCGCTTGAGCTTGCGGGACACCTCGAGCGTCTGCAGCTGGGTGGCACTCTGCAGCAGGGCATTCTGAATGCCGCGGTGGTCCTGCTCCTTGCGGGTATCGAGGCGCAGAACGGAGCGCTCGATGCGCTCCAGCAACACTTCCAGGCCGGATTCGCTGTCTTCGGCCCGCAGAGCGGTGCGCAGGGCATTGAGTTCACGATCGAGAGTGGGGTCGAGACCGTCGCCGGCAAGACTGACGCCGACGAGGCCGCGGCGGAGCAGGCGAATGCGGTTGATGAGGGACTTTTCGCGTTGGTCGTTGGCCTCAAGGGCATCGAGAAACTTCTTCTTCCAGCGCGAAGCCTCGATGTTGTCAGCGTCCCTTTGGCTCATTTAGACGACCCGTGTGCAGAAAACTTTCAGAGTTCGACGGCCCTGTCTGCCCGCGGGGCTGAGTCAGCCCCGCGGGACGCAAGGAAAGTCTGCGACGTGACGGCGGAAATCAGCTGGAGCTTCTTTCCAGATTCACCAGGAAGTCGACGACCTGCAGCATTTCCTGCTGTGTGGGCACGGCTTCGCCGGTGGAAATCAGGTACTTGCCATTCACGATCATGTTCGGCGTGCTGCGCACCTGATATTCGCGCATCTTCGCTTCCGCCTGATTGACCTTGGTGCGCACGGCGAACGAGTTGAACGCAGTACTGAACTCTTCGGCACTGACGCCGTGCTGAGTGAACAGGGCCGACAGCTGCTGCTCGTTCTGCAGGCGATTGCCCTGCACATTGATGGCCTCGAACATCGGGCCGTGCAGTTCCTTGACCTTGCCCAGCGCTTCCGCCGTGAAATAGGCCTGTGCGTGGATCTTCATCAGATCGTTCCACATGCCGGGGAAACGCACGAAGTTCACATCCGCCGGGATGCTGGCTTCCCAGTTCTCGATCAGTGGCTCGAAGCGGAAGCAGTGGCTGCAGCCATACCAGAACACTTCGACGACCTCGATCTTGGCCGGATCTGCTGTGCGCACCGGAGCGGGCAGGGTGACGTAGTGCGTGCCTTCGACATAGCGCGCCGGCTGCGCGAATGCGGAAAATGCCAGCGGGGCCAGAACAAGGACGGCAAGAATCTGCTTGATGAGTTTTTGCATAGCGTTTGCTCCCTCTACCAGAAGTAGGTTCAGTTCAATCCAGCTGACTTTCCTAGACCGTGATCGGCCTGATCTCAGTTCAGACCGGACAAGTAGCTCGCCAGGGCCTCGATCTCGCGATCAGTCAGACGCTCGGAGACGATACGCATCGGCATGGAATTGCCGTCGTTGGCACGTGCGCCGGAGCGGAAGGCCTTCAGTTGATTCGCGGTGTAGGTGGCGTGCTGACCGCCCAGTGCCGGGAAACCGGCCTGCTCGTTGCCCTGTCCCGTCGGGGAATGACAGGCCGTGCAGGCAGCCACGTTCAGACTGGCGATGCCGGAACGGTAGATGCTTTCCCCCAGTTCGACCAGCTCGGGATTGGCGCCTTCCAGTGTCTTTTCCTGGGCTGCGTAGTAGGCGGCGATATCCAGGATGTCCTGATCGCTGGAGTTGTTGAGCAGGCCGGTCATCAGGGGAACGGTGCGGGCACCGCTCTTGATGTCGTGCATCTGCTTGGCGAGGTAGCGGACATTCTGGCCGGCCAGTTTCGGGTTCTCGCCGATGGTGCTGTTGCCGTCGGCTCCGTGGCAGGCGCCGCAAACCACGGCCTTGCTTTCGCCTGCGGCTGCATTGCCTTGTGCCTGTGTCAGGCCGGCGGCAGAGGCCAGGACGAGTGTGGAGACGAGAATCACTGCTTTCTTGGTGAATAGATTTTTCATGGATAGTCCAAATTCCCAGTGTTTTCGGAAGTGCTTGAATTCGAATCGTCAGCGGTGGCTGATGCAGCGGCAAAACCCGCGTGGGGGCCTGCGTACCGGCTCCAGGAGCAATTTTCCACAAGCGAACGGGCGCGGATTATAACGCAAGACTTTGCATTACTCTATGAATGAATCGGGCGCTCTGCGGCCCTCCGGCCATGTCCGGCCAAGGGCCGCCACGCTTGCGCTCGCGGGAGGCTTGCTGTATCTAGTGCGCCCATGAATTACAAAACCGCTCGCTTTACCACCAGTGCCGTCGGCCTGGATGACTGCCCTGCCGACAGCCTGCGCGAAGTCGCCTTCGCGGGCCGCTCCAATGCCGGCAAGTCCAGCGCCATCAATGCGCTCACCAATCAGAACCGTCTTGCCCGCACCAGCAAGACGCCTGGCCGAACCCAGCTCATCAATTTCTTCGAGATTGGCGAGCACCGCTACCTGGTGGATCTGCCTGGCTACGGCTACGCGCAGGTGCCGCTCAGCGTGAAGGGGCAGTGGGAAGAGCACCTGAACCTCTACCTGAACCAGCGCGATGCGCTGGCCGGCCTGGTTCTGCTGACCGATGTCCGGCACGCGTTCAAGGACTTCGACATAATGATGATCGACTGGTCACACCAGTCGAACATGCCGGTGCACGTCCTGCTCACCAAGGCGGACAAGCTGACGCGGGGCGCTGCGCAGAATGCGCTGCTGGGGGCTCGCCGACAGCTGGCACAATACCCCAATGTCAGCCTGCAGCTGTTTTCATCCATGACACGCTTTGGAATCCCGGAGCTGGAAGCGACCCTCGATCGCTGGATGGCACTGCCCGCGCAGAGCGCCGAGGCGCCGTCAACGACCTGAATCCTCTATGCCGAAGCGCCATCAGTGCGCCTCGTCCCAGTTGTCCCCGACACCGATGTCCACGATCAGGGGCACTTCCATGGCTGCCGCGCTCACCATGCGAAAGCGCACGCCCTCTGCCAGCAGCTCGACATCCTTTTCTGCCACCTCGAACACCAGCTCGTCGTGCACCTGCAGCACCATGCGGGCATCCAGCACGCCGGTGGCCAGCCAGTGATCGATATCGATCATCGCCTGCTTGATGATGTCCGCTGCCGTGCCCTGCATGGGCGCATTGATGGCGGTGCGCTGTGCGGCCTTGCGCAGCATGCCGTTGCCTGCATGGATGTCGGGCAGGTAGAGGCGACGACCGAACAGGGTCTCGACATAGCCGAGTTCGTCCGCCAGCGCCTGGGTCTGCTCCATGTAGCGCAGGACACCCGGATATTTCTGGAAGTACAGATCCACATAATGCTGGGCGCTGTGACGATCGATGCCCAGCTGGTTGGCCAGTCCGAAGGCGGACATGCCGTAGATGAGGCCGAAGTTGATGGCCTTGGCGCGACGCCGCTGCTCCGAGGTCACCTCGTCCAGCGGCACGCCGAACACCTCCGCGGCGGTGGCGCGGTGCACATCCTGAGCGCTGGAGAAAGCGCGCAGCAGACCGGGGTCGCGTGACAGGTGCGCCATGATGCGCAGCTCCACCTGGGAATAGTCGGCCGCCAGCAACTTGCAACCCCTGGCCGCCACGAAGGCCTGCCGCACCTTGCGGCCTTCGGCGGTGCGAATGGGGATGTTCTGCAGATTGGGTTCGGTGGACGAAAGTCGGCCCGTGGCAGCCACCGCCTGCTGGAACGTCGAGTGGATGCGTCCGGTGCGTCGATTGATGTCCAGGGGCAGCTTGTCGGTATAAGTAGACTTGAGCTTGCTCAGGCCGCGGTGGTCCATGATCAGACGCGGCAACTCATACTCCAGAGCCAGCTCCTGCAGCACTGGCTCGGCGGTGGACGGCTGTCCTGTAGGTGTCTTTTTCAGGACAGGCAGGTTGAGCTTTTCGTAGAAGAGGGTCTGCAGCTGCTTTGGCGAGCCGAGATTGAATTCCTCACCAGCGAGTGCATAGGCCTCACGCTCCACTTCGATCAGCCGCGCGCCCAGCGCTTGACTCTGGCGACCAAGCAACTCCGGATCGACCTTAATGCCACAGCGCTCCATGCGCTGCAGCACGGGCACCAGGGCGAACTCGTAGTACTTGTAGAGTCCGGCCAGCTCGCCGGTGCCAGCCAGTGTGTCGGCCAGCAGATCACTGAGACGCAGGACCAGGTCGGCCTTGCGTCCGGCATGACTCGAAGCCGTCTCCAGATCGAGCTGACTGAAGGCCAGCCGCGCCTTGCCCTTGCCCTGCAGAGCTTCGGGCGTCGGGAGTTCGAGCCCGGCATAGTGAGCGGATATGCTTCCCAGCGCATGATCGGTGGCCACTGAATTGCAGACATAGGAAGCCGTCTGGGTATCGAAACGGGCGCCTGCCAGGCGGATGCCGACATTCTCGAGCACATGCAGATGCTGTTTCAGATCATGCGCAAGCTTGTGGATCCGAGCGTCTTCCAGAACAGGCCTGAGCCGCTCGAGCACCTTGTTGCGATCGAGCTGTGGCGCAAAGCCGAGCGAGTCATGGCCCACTGGCACATACCAGGCCTGTCCGGGCGTGACCGACAAGGCGATCCCCACGATCTCGGCTTCCATGAAATGCCGCTCGTCGGTTTCCAGCTGCAGAGCGACGCGAGCGGCCTTGCGCATCATGTCGAGGCAATTGCTGAGGGTGTCCTCATCCAGCACGCAGAGGACTTGCGTCTCGCCTGCGGCCGAGATCTGCCGTGATGGCTCGCTGCCGGCGCTCGACTCCACGGCTGGAGCAGCCTCGCGCGTCTGGCCGTCGAGGGCGGCAGCGCCTGCCTTGCCTTCCACTTCCCGGATCCAGGACTTGAACTCCAGTTCGGTGTAAAGCCTGAGTAGGGTGGGGGCATCCTCTTCGCCGTGCACGAGCTGCTCGATATCCACGTCGAGAGCGACATCGCACTTGATCGTCGCAAGCCGGTGCGACAGCCACAGATCATCGAGACTTTCCCGCAGACGCTCTCCAATCTTGCCGGGCACCTCGTCCCTGCGGGCGACCAGTGACTCCAGGGATCCGTATTCCTGCAGCCATTTCACGGCGGTCTTCGGACCCACGCCGGCGACGCCGGGGATGTTGTCGACCTTGTCGCCCATAAGGGCAAGGTACTCGACGATCCGCTGCGGTGGCAGACCGAATTTCGCGGTCACGCCCTCTGCATCAAGGTACTCGTTGTTCATCGTGTTGAGCAGCGTGACCTGGGGCGACACCAGCTGGGCAAGATCCTTGTCGCCGGTGGAAATCAGCGTTCGAATGCCACGCTGCGTCGCCTGTGTCGCCAGCGTGCCGATCACATCGTCGGCCTCGACGCCCTCCACCACGAGCATGGGCAGACCCATCGCGCGAATGATGGCGTGGATGGGTTCGATCTGGCTGCGCAACTCGGGAGGCATGGGCGGTCGATGCGCCTTGTAGTTCGGGTATATCTCGTTGCGGAACGTGTCACCTTTGGCATCGAACACGACGGCAATGTGGCTGTCTGGATAGGCCTTCACGAGACTGCGGATCATGTTGATCACGCCCTTGATGGCCCCCGTGGGCTGGCCGCGGCTGGTATTAAGCGGCGGCAGCGCATGGAAGGCACGGAACAGATAGGAAGAGCCATCGACCAGCACCAGCTGGATGCCTGAGGGAGGAGTGTCTGTCATGTCCGGGTCCTTGGCTTGCGGCAGAACGGGCAGTGGGTCACCTGGCCGGCAGACATTCGAGGAATGCATCCGCGAGGCGCGTCAGCAGCAGAGCATAGCCTTGTTTGTCGGCCGAGAGGGAGTGGCCCAGCGGGTCGATGGGAATTCGTTTCACCGGCAGGTCGCGAAGGACAGTGACGACCGTGGCGGGATTGGTGTTGATGTCCTCCAGCAGACAAGCCGGCGGATTCTCCTCGATCATTTGCTGGATCTGCATGATGTGGCGCACACCAGGCTGGTTCTCGTGATCAGGGACCATGACGAGTTGATGACGCAGGCCGAACTCCTGCTCGAAGTAGGCGATCCCGTCGTGGAAGACGGCATAGTTGATCGCTGCGAGGGGTGCCAGACGCGTCTCCAGTTGATCTTTCGTCCTGGTCAGCAGCTCGCGAAAAGCATCGAGATTGGCGCTGTAACGGTCGGCATTTGCCGAATCGCGCCTGGCGAGTTCGACAGCAAGCCGTTCGGCGATCAGCAGCGCATTGGCGGTATTGAGCCATAGATGAGTATCGTAGCGGGCCTCGTCTGAAGGCAGGATGCCACCTCCAGGTGCCTGCAGGTGCATGCCGGGCAAACCGGCAACCTCGATGACGACTGCCTGCACATCCACACTGGCAACGAGGTTTGCCAGGTAGGTTTCCAGCGGCTCGCCTACCCACAACACCAGAGCCGCCCCATCGATCAGCGCCACATCGGAGGGTCGAAGTACATAGTGATGCGGGGATTGATTCGAGGGAATCAATACGGCAGGCTGGGCGACCCCGTCCATGACGGCCGCCGCGATCAGCTGCAAGGGCTTGATCGAGCTCACGACTGCAGGCTGAGCCAGCGCAGGAAGCGCTCCCGGCAGAATGGCCAGGGAGAGCAGGAAGGGCATGAGTATTCGTTTGAACATGAGGAAATTCTGACCAGTCGCTATGCGTAAAAATGATACAATATACCATTATGCTGGTACTGTGGCGACGACGCTCTGCAAGTCCCCGGAAAGGATAACCCGCTTGAACAGACCCTGTCTCATAGAGGCGAGTGACATCAGCGTCACATTCGGTCAGCGCCCGGTGTTGCAGCACGTCAGTGTGAAGGTGCATGAAGGCGAAGTCGTCACCCTCATCGGACCGAACGGCGCCGGCAAGACCACCCTGGTGCGCATCATGCTCGGACTGGTTAAACCGCAGTCCGGACACGTGCAACGACGTGACGGCCTGCGCATCGGCTACATGCCTCAGAAGCTGCACATCGAGCCGACGCTGCCGATCACTGTGAGGCGCTTTCTCGAGCTGGCTCGCCATGCGGGCAAGACACCGATAGACGACGTGCTGGAAGAAGTCCGCATTGGACATCTGCTCTACCAACAGATGCGTGCGATTTCAGGTGGCGAGATGCAGCGCGTTCTGCTCGCCCGGGCACTCACGCAGGCACCCCAGCTGCTGGTGCTCGACGAGCCGGCCCAGGGGGTGGACGTTTCAGGTCAGGCAGAGTTGTATGAACTGATCAATGAAATCCGCACCCGCCATCGTTGCGGGGTGTTGATGATCTCCCACGACTTGCACCTGGTCATGGCCCGGACGGACGAAGTGATCTGTCTGAATCATCACATCTGCTGTCATGGCCGCCCGGAGCAGGTCAGCATCGATCCGTCCTTCCTGGCACTGTTCGGCCGCAAGGAGGCCGAGAGTCTTGCGATCTACACCCACCGTCACAACCATCATCATGACCTGACGGGCCATATCGTGGAGTCTCGCCATGAATGATTTCATCGTCCGAGCCCTTGCCGCCGGTCTGCTGATTGCAGCGATTTCCGGACTGCTCGGTTCATTCGTTGTGTGGCGCCGGATGTCTTATTTTGGCGACACGCTCGCTCACTCGTCTTTGCTCGGAATAGCGTTCGGCATACTGCTGAACGTCAACCTGCAGCTCGCTGTCATCACAAGCGCGCTGCTGTTCGCCGCGATGCTCTTGCTGCTGCAGCGCAACAAGACGATTGCCACAGACACCTTGCTTGGCATTCTGTCGCACAGCACTTTGGCGTTCGGCCTGCTGATTCTGGCGCTTTCAAACACAGTGCAAGTCAACCTTGCCGGTTATCTCTTCGGCGATCTCCTGACGGTGAGCATGACAGACATTCTCTGGATACTGGCCTGCAGCATTGTGACGTCTATCGTGCTGCTGCGATTCTGGAATGGCTTTCTGACAATCACAGTGCACGAGGAACTCGCGCTGGTCGAGGGAGTCGCCGTCGAGCGACTGAAGGCGCTTCTGGTCATGCTGATCGCGTTGCTGATCGCGGTGTCGATGAAGATCGTCGGCGTGCTGCTCATCACGGCGCTGCTCATCATTCCGCCCGCTGCAGCACGCAAGCTGGCTCGCACGCCGGAGCAGATGGCGCTCGGCGCCAGCGTTATCGGGTGCATCGCCGTCAGCGGGGGGCTGCTGATGTCGTGGGAGTGGGATACGCCGGCAGGTCCCTCGGTGGTGGTCACAGCGTGCAGCGTGTTTCTGTTGCTGACGCTGGTGCAAAGCCTGCGTGGCGAAAGCGCTCAGTAGCCGTCCCGGATGGACTGGAACGCCAGACTGATCTCGGGATCCTGAATCGCGGCGTCCAGGAATCCGTGATAGTTCCCTGCGGGATTGATAAGCAGAATATTGCCACTGTGGTCAATCAGGTAGTCATCCACTGCGGGCATCGCATGGCCTGCGTGGGGATCGTCCGCAGCCACTGTCACAGGCGGCGGCTCGTGTGCGACGAACAACTGTCGAGCCAGGGCTGCCACTTCTTCATAAGGGCCATTCAGGCCCACGAAGTCTTCGTGAAAGGAACTCATGTATTCGGCCAGCTTCTCTGTGCTGTCGCGCGCAGGGTCCACACTGACCATGATGATCTGAGGCTTGTCCGCCTCCCCTGACTCTGCTTCAAGCTGACGGTAGAACTGGCTCAGCTCCGTGAGCGTCAGAGGGCAGATGTCGGGGCAGGAAGTGAACCCGAAGAAGATCATGCTCCACCGACCCTTGAGCTGCTGCTGGGTGAAGGCCTGACCCCGCTGATCAACAAGGGAGAAAGGCTGCAGCACCACGGGCGCTTCATACACCAGGGCACCCACTTCCCGCAAAGCCTCAGGACTGAGGGAGACCGCATTGTTGCGAGTGATTCTGTGATAGGTGAGGGCGAACACCAATGCCACAAAGATCAGGCAGAGGATGACGGTCAGGCGGATGTTCTTATCCATGGGGAACTGGCACTCCGGCAAAGGCAGCAGTGGACGCTTACAGGTAGTGGTCTATCAGAAGGACAACAAACAACACCATCAGATACACGATCGAATAACGGAAGGTGTCCATCGCTGTCGACACTTTCGGTCGGTACATCAACATCAGCGACCACCACAGGAAGCCAAGACCCAGCACAACTGCGGCAAGCAGGTAGATCGGGCCACTCATTCCCGTCAAATAGGGAAGGAGGGTGGTCAGGAACATGATGACTGTATAGAGAATGATGTGGATCTTGGTGAGGTGTTCGCCATGCGTGACTGGCAGCATGGGGATGCCGGTCTTTGCGTACTCTTCCTTTCGATGAATGGCCAGGGCCCAGAAATGGGGCGGTGTCCAGGCGAAAATGATCAGGACGAGGATGAGTGCCCCCGGCTCGATGGTACCGGTGACCGCGGACCAGCCAAGCAAGGGCGGCATGGCTCCGGAAAGTCCGCCAATGACGATGTTCTGTGGCGTGGCGCGCTTGAGGTAGCCCGTGTAGATGAAGGCATAGCCCACGAAGGAGGCGAGGGTCAGCCAGGCACACAGCGGGTTGACCCAGAACAGCAGGATCAGCATGCCCGCGACGCCAATGGCTGCCGCAAAGAAGGCTGCCTGCTTCTGGTCGACGCGACCCTGAGGGATAGGCCGATTGTGGGTGCGCTTCATGACGGAGTCGACACGGTAGTCGATCAGGTGGTTGACCACCGCCCCGGACCCCGCCACAAGGGCAATGCCAAGATTGCCAAGAATGAGGACGTCCCATGGCACCATGCCGGGTACGGCCAGAAACATGCCGACCATGGATGTGAGAATCATGAGCATGACCACACGCGGCTTGCACATCTCGTAGTAGTCACGCCAGCTGACTGTCTGCTTGCTTGCCAGTTCTGTCACTGCCACTTACTCCTGCATCCGGCGGCGGCCGGACTATGGGTTGGTCTGGTATGCATTGGATTGGCGCGAATTGTACTAAAAGTCCACCGCAAAAAGCTTCTGCAAATTGTGACAGTACCGCGCCTGCCGATTAAGAACCTCACCAGGCAGCAAAGGGGAATTGTCGGAAGTGGCGTTCCTGGCTCTACACCGCTCATTGTCTCCGACAGACTCAGAACATCTGGCCCTTGCAAATGGGTAGCAGAGCCCCCAGAAAGGGAAGCAAGCCAGCGAGCTGCCTTCACAGCATGCCGCTCTTCGTGAATGTTCGATTGAAAACGGAGAATCGGCGCGGGATTTGTTGAGGACAAGCCCGCAAGGAAGTTGTACATTCAAATCCGATCCACGGAAGGAGCAAGAGACGTAAGTTTTTTCAGCATGAATTCCTTTCAAAGAAAGCAGGAGATTGATCATGAAGTGCATTTACTACATATCACCCACCCTGAAAAGCACGAAGGAAATTTCTGAAGACCTGCACGCCATCGGCGTTGGTGACTGGTATCTTCATATCGTGAGCAAGGATGAGGGCGGCCTTGCGAGAACCAGACTTCACTCCAGCAACTATCTTGAAACTCTCGACCTTGTCCGTGGCGGCCTCATCGGCGCTGCCAGCGGTTTCGCCGCAGGCTTGGCGCTTGCAGCTGTCAGCATGTCGGCTGAGCTCTTTGGCCCGGATGTTCCTCTGCTCAGCTATGCTGCGATGATCTTCGTGTTCATCTGTTTCGGCGCGTGGGTGGGCGGACTCGCCGGCGTCGCCCGCGAGAACAAGAAGATTTCCGCGTTTCACGAGGACATCGAGGCAGGCAAGTATGTCATCCTGATCTACGCCAAGAAGGTCCAGGAGGAACGGATCAAGCAGATGATGGCGTCCCGCCATCCTGAGAGCCAGCTGGCCGCAGTGGATTCCAGTTTCCTGAACCCGTTCGCTGAACTCAAAGTCAGTTGATTCAGAAGGGGTTTTCTCCAGTTCCGGCATCCGTCCAGGATGCCGGAGTCTCATTTTCCATTTCCAGAGTCCTGTGTTGTCGTCGAGAAGTCCGTTCTCGTTTGAGCGTCCCGAAGAAAGCTTCACATGCGGCATTGTCGCCACAGTTCCCGACCGTACTCATTGAGCTGAGAAATGCTGACTTGAGCGGCCGCTTGAAGCGTCCGTACCATCGGGCTGCAACCCTCGTTTCAGCCAAGGCTGGAATAGCGCAGCAGTGTTTCCAGATCTGTCATGATGTCCTCGGGAGTATGCTCTTCGGTGTAATACATCATGACATTTCCCACTGGGTCGATCAGCAACACGTATGACTGTGTGGCTGGGTCGAGCGTGACTCCTGCCGCCAGCATGTTTTCCCGCAGGGTTTGCTTGTCCGAGTAGGCCAAGCCCATGCTCGGATACGTCTCACGGAAGTGCGCGGCAGTTTCCTCCGAGAACGGAGCCATGTCCGTGTTCAGGTAGTAACGACGTACCCGCTGTATGTTCTTGCCCAGTGCGATGTGGAGCTGCTGCAGATAGTGAATCCTGTCCTCGCAGCTCGCATCGCAATCAGCACCATTTACGTAGACCATCAACCACGGCTTTATCTCGTACTCTTCGCCTGGGGCGAGGGCGGCGATCTCTTCCTCGAAAGTCTTGAAGGCTGGCAGTCCCTCCAGATCACGCATGGCCAGCGCGCTTATGTCCGCTGGGGGGTTGATCAGGTGGCCTTTATTGACCGTGCCACTCTGTGAGCCTTCTTCAATGGCATCTCGGAACGAGAAGGTCGCCAGCGAGACAGGCAGCGCGGTGATGAGCAAGAGAAAGGTGAGTTTCAGTTTGTTCTTGAGGGTCGCGTCCATAATCACTCATCGTTGGGCAGGTGGGTGGTATTGCGTGTTCCAAAGTAGACATACATGAGCAGTAGAGCGGCAGCCATCGAAAACCATTGCACGGCGTAGCCTCTGTGCTTTTCCGGTTCCATATTGACCGTGGGCCAGTGGGCTGTCAGCGCCCCCGGGCTGTCCTGGCTGATTCTGACGGTGTGAGGCAACAGTGGCATCTGGAGCAGCTCACTCCAGGCAGTCACGTCGATCTTCTGCACCACTCTCGGCCAATCGACGATCTGCGCTTCCTGCGCTTCACTGAGAACAAATGTCTCAGAGACAGGCACATACACACTGCCGGAAATCGTCACGGAATTCTCCACAGGCATCACAGTTGGCAATTGCTCTCGAGTGGTGCCCTGTGCGATCCATCCCCTGTTGACGATGAGCGTCTGCCCGCTCGAAGTCGTGAATGGCATCAACACTTCGTAGCCGACGCGGCCGCCTTGTATGCGGTTGTCAAGCAACAGGTAACGTTCGTTGTCGAATTGCCCCGTCAGGGTCACCGGCTGATAGGCGATGTCTCCTCGTTGCCAGTCCAACTGTTCGACTGAAACTGGCGCTGAGGCGGTGCGACGCTCATGTAGCGCCTGAAGTTCGATTTTCTCCACCTCTCTGTCCAGTTGCCATGCACCTAGAGTCAACAGCAGTGGCAACAGCAGCGCCGTGAAGAGCGTCATTTTCCAGCCGGGCGAGAAGCGTATAGTCATGCCGTATTCCAGTAAGTGCAGGCGCCCCGTGCAAGGAGGGGTCTGCTATCATGCCTGCAAATTTCACTTCGCAGAGGTTTGCATGCTCAAGACATTGATAGTGTTGTTGTTGATTGGAATTCTAGCCAGTCTGGTTGCTGGCTTTGTGTTCTTCTACCAGGACAAGGGCCGGTCGAAGCGAGTGTTGTATGCGCTGGGTGTTCGCGTGACCCTGGCGGTGATCATGATGTTGTGCATCTTCATCGGACTGATGACAGGCCAGCTCGCCCTGAATGCACCCTGGCTCTAAGTACAGCAGAGGAGGTGTTATTGTTTTCCAGCGGTCACGATTCGAGAGGGCATATTGCGCGGCGAACGCTGCACAGTATGCCCTCTGCGCCTCTGCTCTGGTTCAGAGCAGGTATACGAAGATGAACAGGCCGACCCACACCACGTCAACGAAGTGCCAGTACCAAGAGGCGGCCTCGAAGCCGAAATGATCGTCCGGCTTGAAGTGGCCTTTCAGGGCACGGGCAAGCATGACCGCCAGCATGAAGGTTCCAAGGGTCACGTGGAAGCCGTGGAAACCAGTCAACAGGAAGAACGTCGAGCCGTAGATGCCTGAGTCAAGTGTCAGCCCATAGTGATCGTAGGCCTCGATGTACTCCATGCCTTGCAGAGCCAGGAAGAGCACACCCAGGCCAACTGTCAATGACAGCCAGCTGATCAGCCCCTTGCGATTGCCAGCCTTCAGGGCTGTATGGGCAAAGTGCACGGTGACGCTCGAGGTCAGCAGGATTACGGTGTTCCAGAAGGGCAGGAAGCTTGCGAAGTAGCTGACACTCCATTCATGGACATTCAGAGCTTCATGCGGATTGGTGAAAAGCTGGCTGTCCGGATTGTTGATCAGGGGCCACGCGGCTTCGAACTCCGGCCACAGGATTTCACCAGTGACAGCCTTGTCACCCAGACCTCCCAGCCAGGGCACCGAGAAGTTGCGCACGTAGTAGAGCGCCCCGAAAAACGCCGCAAAGAACATCACTTCCGAGAAGATGAACCAGGCCATACCCCAGACATAGGAGCGCTTAAGCTGGTCGCTGTTCAGACCTGCGTGATTTTCACGGATCACCGTGCTGAACCACTGGAACAGAATGAAGGACAACAGGGTAAAGCCAATCAGTGACATCCACGTGGCGACTGCAGTGCTTTCCGCAGCCTGGATATCATTGAGGACATTGCCCAGACCAAACACTGTCAGAAACAGACCGATAGATGCGAAGAACGGCAGTTTCGTCTGTTCTGGTACGTAGTAAGTTTCGTGGGAGCCGGTACTGGCCATTTGCTTTCTCCAATAAAGATCAGATTGTGTCAGGCTATCGTGCCGTTATCTCGTCGCCGGAAATTTCATAGTCCGTGATGTCAAACAGCGAGTAGGACAGCGTCAATTTTGTAATTTTCTCTGGAATGTTCTCGTCGACGAAGAAGCGGATCGCCATGTCCACTTCCTCGCCCGGTGCAAGCGGTTGCTCCTGGAAGCAGAAACACTCCAGCTTCATCAGGTACTGCGCGGCCTCGTTGGGGGCAACACTGGGTATTGCCTGACCGACCATGGCATAGGCATTGGGATTTCTGGCCTTGTAGCTGACAACCTTCACTTCACCTGGGCTGACAGTGACCTGTGCGTCATTGGGCTCGAAATACCAGGACATCCCTTCGCTGTTCTGCGCCATGAACTGGACAGTGATCTTGCGATCCTCGACGGGAACCGGCTCGGCTTCTGCGTAGCGCCCGGATGTCTTGCCATTCAAACCAGTGATGTCACAGATCACATCGTAGAGAGGAACCATGGCGAATCCGAAACCGAACATGCCGACCACTACCAACAGGAGTCGCTTGACGATTCTTATTGTCGACGCAGCAGGTGATTCGTTACGCATTTTCCAGGGTCCTCTCTCAGTGATGATTACTGGGCGTGGATCAGCTTGGGGTCAGGCGGTGTCGTGAAGGTGTGGTACGGAGCGGGGGAATCCACTGTCCATTCCAGACCTTGAGCACCTTCCCAGACTTGAGCAGTTGCCTTCTTGCCACCTTTCACGCACTTGATGACGACCACCAGGAGGATCAACTGGGACGCGCCGAAAAGGAAGCCCCCGATACTGGAGATCCAGTTGAAGTCGGCGAACTGCAGTGCGTAGTCCGGGATACGGCGCGGCATGCCGGCCAGCCCCAGGAAGTGTTGCGGGAAGAAGAGAACGTTCACACCGATGAAGGACAGCCAGAAGTGCAGCTTGCCCAGACGCTCGTCGTACATGTGGCCGGTCCACTTCGGCAGCCAGAAGTAGGTGGCAGCCATGATGGAGAATACTGCACCCGGCACCAGGACGTAGTGGAAGTGTGCGACCACGAAGTAGGTGTCGTGGTACTGGAAGTCTGCCGGCGTGATCGCCAGCATCAGACCAGTGAAACCTCCCATGGTGAACAGCACCACGAAGGCGATTGCGAACAGCATCGGAGTTTCAAAGGTCATGGAGCCACGGAACATGGTGGCAACCCAGTTGAACACCTTCACCCCAGTCGGCACTGCAATCAGCATCGTGGCGTACATGAAGAACAGCTCGCCTGCGATCGGCATGCCCACTGTGAACATGTGGTGTGCCCATACGATGAACGACAGGAAGGCGATTGAGGCGGTTGCATACACCATGGAGTCATAACCGAACAGGCGCTTTCTGGCGAAGGTCGGAATGATCGCGGACACGATACCGAAGGCCGGCAGAATCATGATGTACACCTCGGGGTGACCGAAGAACCAGAACACGTGCTGGAACAGGACGGGGTCACCGCCACCGGCCGCGTTGAAGAAGCTGGTGCCGAAGTGAATGTCGAACAACATCATGGTCACAACGCCTGCAAGAACGGGCATCACCGCAATCAACAGATAAGCCGTGATCAGCCACGTCCACACGAACAACGGCATCTTCATCAGGGTCATGCCAGGAGCGCGCATGTTGAGCACGGTGGCAATGATGTTGATGGAACCCATGATCGACGAGGCACCCATGATGTGCACCGCGAAGATGAAGAAGGTCACCGTCTCAGGAGCGTAGGTCGTGGAAAGTGGAGCATAGAACGTCCAACCGAAGTTCGGTGCACCGGCATCCATGAACAGAGTCGCGGACAGCATCGCGAATGCGAAGGGCAGAATCCAGAAACTCCAGTTGTTCATTCGCGGCAGCGCCATGTCTGGCGCCCCGATCATCATCGGAATCATCCAGTTGGCCAGGCCGACGAAGGCGGGCATCACGGCCCCGAACACCATGACGAGACCGTGCATGGTCGTCATCTGGTTGAAGAAGTTGGGCTCCACCAGCTGGAGACCCGGCTGGAACAACTCCGCCCGGATAACCATGGCGAAGGTGCCCCCGAGCAGGAACATGGCAAAACTGAACCACAGGTAGAGTGAGCCAATGTCCTTGTGGTTGGTGGTGTACAACCAACGCGTCAAGCCCTTGGCTGGACCGTGATGATGATCGTCGTGTGATGCGCTCATTTATTCTACTGTCCTCTACTGTGCTGCTTGAATGAGTGAATTCACTGCGGCGGGCTGCACGAGGTCACCCGTGGCGTTGCCGAAGGAATTGCGGATATAGGTCACGACGGCGGCCAGCTCGATTGGGTTCAGCTGGTTGCCAAACGCTTGCATGGCAGTACCGGGGACACCGTTGATCAGCAAGTTGATGTTGGCTTCGAGATCGCCATTCACGACATCACTGCCGGCGAGCGCGGGGAAGGCCGGGGGAAGCCCGGTGCCGCCTGCCTGATGGCAGGCCACGCAGTTGCGGGAGTAGACCTGCTCGCCCTGAGCGAGAGAGTCTTCCAAGGTGACGACGTTGTTCGCCATGGCGCGTGTGGTGCGAGCCTCTTCCTGCTTCTGGGCATACCAAGCGTCGTACTCTTCACGTTCCACCGCATGCACCACGACGGGCATGAAGCCGTGCTCGATGCCACAAAGCTCGGCGCACTGGCCGCGGTAAATGCCTGGTTCTTCCACAATCGCCCAGGTCTCGTTGATGAACCCAGGGATGGCGTCCTTCTTCACGGCGAAATCAGGTACCCACCATGCGTGAATCACGTCATTCGAGGTCACAAGGAAGCGGACTTTGGTGTTGATGGGGATGACCAGCGGGTTATCGACGTCGAGCAGGTAGGTCTCGTCTTTTGGCAACTGATTGTCAATCTGCTCACGCGGCGTGCTCAGTATGCTGAAGAAGGAGACTTCTTCCTCATCGGCATTCTGTCGCAAGTACTTGTATTCCCAGCGCCACTGATAGCCGACGACCTGGATATCGATCTCGGACTCAGAGGAGTCATAGGCTTCGGTCAGCACGCGTGTGGCCGGGATGGCCATGAGAATCAGAATCACGAACGGAATGATCGTCCAGATGATCTCGACCTTGGTGCTTTCGTGGAAAGTGGCGGAAACTGCGCCTTTCGACTTGCGGTGGTTGATGATGGACCAGAGCATAACGCCGAATACGACAACCCCGATGGCGACACACCACCAGAGAATCTGCATGTGCAGGTCGTAAGTGTCTCTACTGATTTGGGTCACGCCTTGGGGCATGTTCAGCTCCCAGGCCGCCTGAATCTGCGTGCTGAACAGAATTGTCGCGGCACCGATCAGGCTTAACCACAGCTTTGCTATAGGCAACATTCGCCGTGTCTCCATTGATTAGAAAAAGGCAGAGTTAAAGGTTTTGCTTTTGTTTTTTTGGCTCTCGCATGGAGCCAATAGCCAAGATCACAGCGACGATTGGTACCACGCCTGCCGAGTCACGGGGATTGCGACCCGGCGTCCATCTGTGTGGATTTTGGACAGGATTGTTCAATCGATACCGCATAAGGCGAACCGGATTCTACTTGGGAAACGCCAAGTTCTATGTTGATCCAGCTCAAGCTCATGCGGGTGTAATAGAAGCGCCGGTATTATAAGAAACCTAATTTCAAAATGCCAATCTGTATTCCTCCTCTTTCGACAACACTTTTACATATAGATCAAGCGCCTTAGCCGCGTAATTCGCCGCTTTGTCTCAACAATCCATCCTGCCGCAACAAGGCCTCGATCTGCGGCTCACGACCCATGAAATCCGTGAAGAGCTCCAGCGGGTCGGCACCACCGCCTCTGGACAGCAAGCGCTGCAGGAATCGCTCGCCGGTGGCGGGGTTGAAGACACCGGTATCAACGAAGCGCGAAAACACGTCGGCAGAGAGCACCTCGGCCCACTTGTAGCTGTAATACCCGGCCGCGTAGCCACCGGCAAAGATGTGCGAGAAGCTGTTCTGGAACCTGTTGAACGCGGGCACCGAATAGACAGAAGTCAGTGCTCGCACACGCTCCAAGGCTTGCTTCACATCCTCACGATCAATGGAAGAGGCGATCTGGTGAATATCGAAATCGAACATCGCGAATTCCAGCTGACGTACCATTTTCATGCCCGCCTGAAAATTGCGAGCCGCGAGCATCCGGGAAAGCAGACTCGCCGGCAGCGCCTCTGCGGTCTCGAAATGGCCCGAGATCAGCGCGATGGCTGCAGGCTCCCAGCACCAGTTTTCCATCAGCTGACTGGGCAGCTCAACGGCGTCCCAGGCGACCCCGTTGATGCCGGCGCTACGCAGATAGGTCTCGGCTGTCAGCATGTGGTGAAGGCCGTGCCCGAACTCATGAAACAATGTTGTCACTTCATTGTGTGTGAGCAGGGCGGGCTTGCCGCCCGTCCCTGAGGCGAAGTTGCAGATCAGATACGCAACGGGAATCTGCAGAGACCCGTCGGAAAGTTGTCGTCTGGAACGGCACTCGGCCATCCAGGCGCCGGACTTCTTGCCTTCACGCGTGAAGACATCGAAATAGAATCTGGCAACTGTACGTCCGTCGCGCTTCACCGCGAACGCCTCGACTCCTGCTTCCCAGACGCTCATGCTGCCGTCCGGCACAATCTGGACGCCATAAAGTCGACTCGCGGTTTCAAAGAGGCCTTGCTGCACCTTGGGGAGAGGAAAGTAAGGTCGCAATTCCTCCTGCGAAACATCAAAGCTGTGTTTGCGCAGCTTTTCACTGTAGTAGGCAACGTCCCAGGCCTTGAGTTCCGGGATTCCATGATGCTGCCGGGCGAATTCCTCGAGCTCCGCATACTCTCGACGTGCAGCCGGGACTGCCAATTCACACAAATCGCGCAGGAACTCGTTCACCCGATTGACGGAGCTGGCCATCTTGCGTGCCACCGAAACCTCCGCGTAGGACGCATAGCCCAGCAGCGAGGCCAACTGTGCGCGGCAATTCAGGATCTCGACTATCAGGCCCTGATTGTCGTGCCTGGGGTCATGACCTCCCTGATCAGACGCACGAGTGACATAGGCGGTATAGATCTGCTCACGCAGGGCGCGATTGTCCGCGTTGGTCATGACGGCGATGTAGCAGGGGGCATCCAGGGTGAGGAGATACCCTGGCTTGTCGCGTTTGCCAGCGAGGGCGGCCGCCGCCTGAATGCTCGACTCAGGCATCCCTGACAATTCAGCAGGATCGGCAATGTGGAGAGACCAGGCCGCTGTCGAATCCAGGACATTGTTGCTGAACTGCGTCGAAAGGCTGCTCAAGCGGGCTTCCAGATCCGCGAACTCCTGCTTTCGGTCCGCTTCCAGGTCGACCCCGGAGAGGCGGAAGTCGAGCAGGTAGTCACGGAGAATCTTGCGCTGCGAGCCATCCAGACCCAGGTCTGCGGCACGGTCGGCCAGGCGCTGCACGACAGTGAAGAGCTGGCGATTCTGGCCGAGTTCCGTGTAATAGGCCGTGATCCTTGGCTGACACAGGTTGTAGGCTTCGCGGATCTGCGGAGTATTCTTCACTGCGTTGAGATGGCTTACAGTTGACCAGACCTTGCTCAAGCGATCTTCCATCTCGTCCAACGGCAGCATCAGGCTCTGCCAGGTGGGACCAGCGAGGTTTCGCGAGTCATCGAGCAACTGCAGCAGCTGCTCTCTGTTGGCCTGCAGAACGGTGTCCACTGCTGGTTCGATATGGTCTGCCTGGATTAAGGAAAAATCAGGCAAGCTGGTGAAATTGAGCAATGGATTGGTTGTCATGAGCTTGTCTATCCCCTTGGTCACTGTCATTGATCACGCGAGATCCTGTCTGTCTTCCCGGAATCGGCCGTCTTATAGTACTTCAAGCGCTGGTCCGGCCAGCGGCATTTTTCACCAGTCAAAAGGAAGCTGCGATGTCCCTGCGCCAGTTCGAAGGCTTTACACCCGTCCTTGACCTTACTGTCTTTGTGGACAGTACCGCCCTGATCATAGGCAATGTGAGCGCGGGAGAGGACAGTTCCTTCTGGCCTCTCGTGGTCGTTCGAGGCGACATACATCGCATCAGCATTGGCGCGCGCAGCAATATCCAGGACGGCACGGTCATACACGTCACACATGATGGACCGTTCAATCCAGGCGGTTATGCCACCATCATTGGCGACGATGTGACCGTGGGGCACAAGGTGATGTTGCACGGCTGCACAATCGCCGACCGCGTGTTGATCGGCATGGGAGCGATAGTCATGGATGGCGCTGTGGTGGAATCGGAGGTGGTGGTGGGTGCCGGCAGTCTTGTCCCTCCAGGCAAGCGACTGCAGAGCGGCCATCTCTATGTCGGCTCACCGGTGAAGCAGATTCGGCCACTTTCCGAGAAAGAACGAGCCTATTTCACGTACTCGTCACAACGCTATGTCGAACTGAAGGACCGTCATCTGCAATCGCTGTCACAACCCTGAACCGGGGGAGGGCGCCGCCAGTTCCTGGCGCAGCGCCTGGATGATCGCTGCGGTTTGTGGCGTGACACCACGCCAGATCGAAAAGGCCCTGGCCGCCTGCTCCACCAGCATGCCGATCCCATCAATCGCCTTGGCGGCACCCGCCCGACGCGCCCATTGGACAAAGGCCGTTTCCCCTTTCCCATAGACCATGTCGTAACACCAGGTCTGAGAATGCAAGACGCCTGCCGGTATGGAGGGCAAGTCGCCGTGCAGGCCAGCCGAGGTGCCATTGATGATCAAGTCAAAAGGCTGGGCAAAGGCAGTCTCTGCAGGCCATGCCTTGATATCGACTTCCCCGCGGAAGTGCTTCGCCAGTTGAACGGCTTTGTCATGACTGCGATTCAGGATACCTATGTGCGCCGGTCCATGCTCCAGCAATGCGGGGATGACCCCTCGCACTGCACCTCCCGCCCCCAGCAGCAGAATGCGCCGCTCGGCGAGGCAGGCACCGTGGTTGGCGACCAGATCCTGCAGCAAGCCATGCCCATCGGTATTCTCTGCACACAAGAGCCCTTCGGCATCAAGGTACAGAGTATTGGCGGCACCACACGCGTCGACGGCTGGACTGCGCTTGCGAGCCATCGCACAGGCACGCTCCTTGAATGGAACCGTGATGTTGAGCCCTGCTCCTCCCTCTACGAAGAAGCGGGCAATCGATGCTTCGAACTGCGCGGGATCGACATCCATCGCGGTGTATTGCATGGACTGTGCAGTCTGCGCGGCAAACTGGGCGTGAATCCAGGGAGATCGGCTGTGGCTGATCGGATGACCGACTACGGCGTAACGATCCACGAAAGCCTCCTAGACCCAGTCACGGAATCGCAGATAGTCACTGTAGAGGCGAGCCTCCTCAGTGCCATGCTCAGGCACCCAGTTGTAGTCCCAGCGCACGACCGGGGGCAGTGACATCAGAATGGACTCGATACGGCCGACGCCAGACTGCAACCCAAAGAGCGTCCCGCGATCGTAGACAAGGTTGAACTCCACATAACGCCCGCGGCGATAGGCCTGGAAGTGCTTGTGGTGTTCGCTGTACGGGGTCGCGCGGCGACGCTCGACGATGGGAGCATAGGCCTCGATATAGCTGTTGCCGAGAGCCTTCACCATCTCGAAACTGTCGACGAAGCCAGGCTCGTTGAAGTCGTCAAAGAACAGACCTCCGACGCCACGTGGTTCGCCACGGTGCTTGATGAAAAAGTATTCATCGCATTCTTTCTTGAAGCGTGGATAAAGATGGTCTCCGAAAGGCGCGCAGGCATTCTTTGCTGTCTGGTGCCAGTGTCGGCAGTCCTCATCAAAACCGTAGTAGGGCGTGAGGTCGTAGCCGCCGCCAAACCACCAAACCGGCTGCTCTCCGTCCTTTTCCGCCACAAAGAACCGGAAGTTCGCGTGGGATGTCGGCACGAAAGGATTGTCTGGATGAATCACCAGTGACACGCCCATCGCCTGAAAGGAACGGCCGGCCAGCTCCGGCCGTGTGGCGGATGCGGATGGGGGAAGCCTGGAACCAAATACGTGGGAGAAATTGACGCCGCCCTTCTCGAAGACGGCCCCCTGACTGATGACGCGGCTGCGCCCGCTGCCGCCGGCATCGCGTTCCCAGGCGTCGGTGATGAAGCGAGCTCGACCGTCGATGGCCTCGAGGCGATTGCAGATCGCGTCCTGCAGTTCGAGCAGATAGTCCCTGACGGCGCTGATTGTGACGGCTTCCATTGGATTGCTGGCCATGTGTAGCTCCTGCTGCTTGAAAAGTGGACTGGGCGCTCAGCGGACAACGCTTCCCGCGCATGCATCAATGATCGTGGTGCCAGAGGTCTGCCGCCCTGGCATCCCAGGCACGAGGCCGTCTATTTTCCTGCCCAGGTGCTTGACCACCTGCAGGGCGCTCCTGGCTACAAATCCACTTGTGCGATTGGCGGGAACCGAAGCCACCGGCCCTCCGAACGCGAGGCACAATGCTTTTGCGAGTGGGTGAGCACTAACTCGAATGGCAACTCCGCTTCGCGTACCTTTAATCCAGGAGGGGATCTGATCATTGACGTCGGGAACAAGCCATGTGGCAGCGCCAGGCCAGCTGGCAACGATGGTGTGACGTTGCTTTCTGGTCAGACCATCCAGGAGATGTTCTATCTGCGCCACCGAGGCCGCTACAAGAATCACGCCTTCTTCTTCCGGGCGCCCCAGGATGGCAAGAAGTCTGCGGGTGGTCGTCTGGTTCTCGGGGTCACAGCCCAGCGCCCAGAACGCTTCAGCAGGGTACGCCAGAATCTTGCCATCCAGCAGTTGCATGGCAGCCTGCTTGATCTTCCAACGTCCTGGCCGCACGTGCAGAGTCCTCTGTCTTACTTGCTTACTTGCGGGATTCCTGCAGAGCACGATCCTGAGCTTGCACACTGGCCGCCTTCTGTTCTCGTTCTGCGCGGACTCTCTGCGCCAGGGCGGGGTCCTGCAAAGCCAGTATCTGCGCAGCAAGGTAGCCGGCATTCTTGGCACCGGTCTTGCCAATCGCCACCGTGGCGACGGGGATGCCCGCCGGCATCTGGACCGTCGACAGCAGGGAGTCCATGCCTTGCATGGGCCCGGAGTCGATGGGGACACCAATGACTGGCTTGAGGGTGTGGGCAGCCACAGCGCCGGCAAGGTGTGCCGCCAGACCAGCGCCTGCGATGAACAACGCGCAGCCGCGCGATTCAGCATCACTGATGTACTGCTGCGTCGCTGCCGGCGTCCTGTGTGCAGAGGTGATCTTCATTTCACAGCGCACACCAAGCCCGGCCAGAACATCACTGGCGCCCTGCATGACGGGCAGATCTGACTCGGAACCCATGAGAATCGCCACGAACGGACCAGACATTTTGCACCTCTGCTTGCGAATTTTGAGCGGGAGAAAGTACAGGACTCTCAGGGGCCTTGCAAGGGCGCCGCACCCCGCAGGACATAGCGGCCAGCCTCTGCGCGCACTGCGCCGGCAAGCTCCAGAGTCAACAGATCCGCCTGCAGTTCAAGCGCATTTCTGCCTGTACGGGAAACGATGAGATCGAGGCTCGCCGGCTCGAAGCCGAGATGGGCCAGCAGGTCGCGCTGAGCTCGAGTGAACGAACCCGTTCGCGCCAAGTCGCATGAGAAGCTCTTGCTCCTGGTGACTGCGTTGGCGGCGCGAGTCGACAATTCAAGCAAGCCGTCGAGGGACGTCCATAGATCCTCCGGGGTTTCGGCGAGGGTGGCGCCGTCTCGGATCAGCTGGTGGCAACCTTTCGCATAGGGATTGCGGATGGCTCCGGGGACGGCAAAGACTTCACGATTCTGCTCCATCGCCATCCTTGCGGTGATGAGGGACCCGCTTTGGAGCGCAGCCTCCACCACGAGAACTCCAATGCTCAACCCGCTGATGATGCGATTGCGACGGGGGAAGTTCACCGGAAGCGCTGGATAGCCAAGCGGAAACTCCGAGACCAGCGCACCACTTTCCAGGACCCGGGACGCCAGTCGCGTATTCGAGCGCGGATAGATCAGATCAACTCCTGTCCCCAGCACCGCGTTGCTGATCCCGCCGGCATCCAGCGCCGCTGTATGGGCAACCGTGTCTATTCCACTGGCCAGGCCGCTGCACACGCCGAGCCCTTTGTTCACGATCTCGCGAGCAAACATGGCCGTGTTGTCGCGCCCGTCAACGCTGCCTCGTCGACTGCCGACGACCGCGATCTGAGGCAATTGCAGCGCATCGACGTTGCCACGGATGAAAAGCAATGGAGGAGGATCGGCAATCTCGCGCAGGAGAGTCGGATAGTGCGGATCTGTCAGCAATAACAGCCGATGGTCCTCTTGACTGCTCCAGACCAATGCGGCCTCTGCCTTGCTGCGCGCATCGGTCGATTTCAGCGCCCGGTGCAGGAGCATCCCTGCTTCCTTGTCTACAGATGAGAATTCGCGCAGCCGTTCATGGAGCCCGTCGGCCGTCGTGCCAGTCAGCAGCAGCTCTCGCACGAGCGATAGGGGAGTGCCGTCGTCATGAAACAACGTCAGCCAGTCAAGCATTTCCTGGGAGTTCATGCCCTTGATCATCCTTGATCGAAAGTGGAATTGTGTTCAGCAGGGTTTCACGGCGTGCGAACGAAGTCTCCTGCAGCCGAGGGCTCGGTAAGTGTCAGGATGACGCCGTAGCTCATCCGCTCGAAGGTCTTGTAAACCAGAAGCAGGCCGATCTCCGTCGCAGGCAGGGTGACGCTGCTTCGTGCAACGACGTCCTCGACGATATTGCCCTTGCGCAGGATCGACAACAGGTCACCTTCTTCCAGGCCATTCGACATGCCAAGATTAATGACCACCGATTCGAACTGCGCTGCCTGACTCTCATTGTTGAGCAGACCGATGATGCTGCCCTCGACGGTTGACTCTGGTGAACGCGGAAAGTAGTTCATGTCCAGGCGGGCGACTTCTCGCTGGAGCAGGCGGTCGCCGGCTTTCAGTTCTTCGTCGCTTTGCACGATGAGCGCTCGCCGCAATCCATCGCCCTCATCGGAAATCACCGTGAGTTCGCCCAGCTTGATGGCCTCCTGTCCGATCACGACGCCTTCGCCATCACGATATACCGCACCGAGTCGAAAGACATCAAAACCCGTGTCAGTGCCAGGCCACTCCCCCCTGACAAACACTTCATGTCCGGCACCCATGATCAGGTTCCCCGTGGCGCTCGATAGGATATAAGGGGCTGACTCGAAGGCTTCTTTCTCGACGATGCGATTTTCCACCAGAAACCCCTGCAAGACCTGGCGAGGAATTGTGGGTATGGGATTGAGCAGGGGCGATTCGCGCACCGTGGGGCTGAGTCTGACGACTTGACGGCCTGTACGCTCCATGACGATTCTGGGTCCGTCTGCCGTGGCGATCAACTGCAGCACATCACCGGGATAGATGAGGTCCGGGTCCTGAACTTCTGGATTGCCCTGCCAGATCTCGGGCCAGCGCCAGGGCTCCTGCAGAAACACCGACGCAATGTCCCAAAGCGTGTCGCCTTCCTTCACCACATAAGTTTCAGGAGAACCCGGCGCAAGAGTGAGCGTCTGAGCCTGAATGTGTGTCAGTGGCATGGCGGCCAGCATGAAGCAGGCACATGCCAGGAGTAACCTCTTCAGTCTTGACGCGTTCATATTTACAATCCGGCTCGTTTGGGAGAGGTGCCGTATCTTAGCAATACGGTATACTGAGCACTAAAAGCAGTTCACAATCCTGTTTTAAATTTCGATCCTAAGTTCGCGCGCTTGCTGGTATTTATCGCATATGGCCATACTGAACATCCTCGAGTTTCCTGACCTGAGGCTGCGCCGCAAGGCGACACCCGTGCTGGAATTCACCCCGGAATTGTCGCGTACCATCGACGATATGTTCGAGACCATGTACGCGGCTCCCGGCATTGGTTTGGCCGCCACACAGGTGAACATCCACAAGCAGCTGATCGTGATCGACATCTCCGACAACAAGGACACGCCGCTGGTCTTCATCAATCCTCGCATCGAAATTATAGACCAGACGCTGGAGGACTATGACGAAGGCTGTCTTTCCGTCCCTGGGTTCTACGAGACGGTATCGCGCCCACGCATGGTGCGCATTCACGCGCTGGATCGTCATGGCGACCCTTTTGTCATTGAAACCGACGGCTTGCTCGCAACTTGCATTCAGCACGAAATGGACCATCTCAACGGCAAGTTGTTCGTCGATTATCTGAGCACCCTCAAGCGTGAGCGCATTCGCAAGAAGCTAGAGCTGGCCCACAAGGAATCCGCCTGACATACCCACTGGATCATCTCCTTCGGAAGGCGTCCGGTCCGATTCCGGAACATCTATGAGCAGATTGAGAATCGTCTTCGCGGGCACTCCGCCGTTTGCCGCCGGCCTCCTCGAGGCGCTGTTGCGGTCAGAACACGAGGTGGTCGCCGTCTACACCCAGCCCGACCGCCCCGCCGGCCGTGGCAAGCAGCTGCAGGCGAGCGCCGTGAAACAGATTGCGCAAGCGCGAGGGCTTCCCGTCCTTCAGCCACAAAGCCTTCGCACCGAGACCGCGGCCGCTGATCTTGCACTTTGGCATGCCGATGTCATGGTGGTGGTCGCTTACGGCCTCATTCTTCCCCAGCCCATTCTGGACACTCCCCGTCTGGGTTGCGTGAACGTCCACGCCTCTCTTCTGCCACGCTGGCGTGGCGCGGCACCGATCGAGCGCGCGCTGATGGCAGGCGATACGCACACGGGCGTCACCATCATGCAGATGGACAAGGGCCTGGATACCGGACCGATGCTGTGCACCGAAGAGGTGGCGATCACGGAAGATGACGACCGCATCAGCCTTGAGAGCAAGCTCGAACACGCTGGCATCCGGGGACTGCTGCGCGCGCTGGCTGATCTTGAGGGGTTCATCCTGCGCGCAACGGTACAGGATCACGCCGCCAGCACCTACGCCGCCAAACTGGAAAAGCACGAGTCCCTGATCCACTGGGACCAGGATGCACAAGCAATCAATCGACAGATTCGCGGCATGGTCGGGCGTATGCCTGCCTACACCCAGTATCGCGAAGAACGTATCCGGCTGCTCAAGGCGCAGGTGGGGCCAGCGGCCGCCTTCAGACCCGGCACTGTCATCAGCGCGGACAAGGACGGGCTTCTCGTCGCATGCCTGAATTCGACATTGAACATCACGCAGATTCAGCTGCCGGGCAAGAATCCCGTCAGCATCCGCGATTTCGTCAATGCTCACCGAAACCACTTCGAAAACGGTTCGCAATTCGACGCAGTGATTGCTGCCGCTCCATGAAACCCGGTCAACTGCGAGCACAGGCTGCCACGATTCTCAGCAGACTCCTGCAGCAACAGGGTTCCCTGGCCACTTTGCTGGAGCGCCCGAACGACAACGCCCAGGACTTCCCCTTGTTGCAGGAAATCTGCTTCGGCACCTGCCGCTGGTTCTTCCTGCTGGATGCCGTCCTGTCACAATTGCTCGAGAAGCCCTTGAAGGCCAAGGATCAGGATATTCGCTGCCTGCTGCTTTGCGGTCTGTACCAACTGCATGGCATGCGTGTTCCAGAGTATGCCGTCGTCAACGAAACCGTGGCGGCTTGCCTGGTGTTGAAAAAGCAGTGGGCCAAGGGTCTGGTGAACGCGGTATTGCGCTCGTTTCTGCGTGACGCGGAAGCATTGCTGGCGCGTGCCCAACAATCAGATGCAGCACGACTTTGCCACCCTGTCTGGTTCATGCGCGCCGCACGCACTGCCTGGCCCGAGCAGTGGGAGGCCATTCTTGAAGCCAACAATCAGCATCCGCCGATGACGCTGCGCGTCAATCTCTCCCGGGTCTCAAGACAGGATTACCTGGAGCAACTTGCCCTGGCACAGTGTGGGGCACATGCAGGTCAGCTGTGCGACAGCAGCATCTATCTTGAACATGCAGAGCCGGTGATCAGCTTGCCGGGTTTCGCCGAGGGGCTTGTCAGTGTTCAGGACGAAGCTTCCCAGTTGATACCGGATCTGCTCGACCTGGAACCCGGCATCCGCGTTCTGGATGCCTGTGCTGCGCCTGGCGGCAAGACTTGTCATCTCCTGGAACGTGGTCTTCCTTTGGCGGGACTTGTGGCGCTGGACAACGACGCCAGACGGCTCGAACGCGTGCAGCAGAATCTGGACCGCCTGCAGCTGAAGGCCACGCTTGCATGCGCTGATGCAGGGCAAACCGCGGCGTGGTGGGATGGACAGCTCTTCGATCGGATCCTTCTGGACGCTCCCTGTTCCGCCACCGGCATCATCCGCCGTCATCCCGACATCAAGTTGCTGCGTCTGGAAGATCAGGTCCTGGCCTTGCAGAGGGAACAACTGCGTCTGTTGGCCGCTCTCTGGCCAACCTTGAAGCCCGGGGGGCTGCTTCTGTATTCCACGTGCTCCGTCCTGCCCTCCGAGAACTCGGATGTGATAGACCGCTTTATCGCACGGCACCCGGACGCAAAACACGAGGAAATTCCCGCCGCGTGGGGAGTAGAATGCGCCTATGGCAGACAGCTGCTGCCAGATGCCGCAGGCCACGATGGGTTCTTCTTTGCTCGGCTGCGCAAGGATCCGGAGACATTGCTACGATGAAGATCATCATTCTGGGGGCGAACCACGTCGCCGTCTCGCTCGCCGAAAACCTCGCCAGCGAGGCGAATGACATCACCATTGTTGATCCGGATGCAGACAAGCTGCGTGAGTTGAAGGACAGGATCGACATCGGCACGGCAGTTGGTCAACCCTCTTATCCTGACGTGTTGCGAATGGCTGGCGGCGACGATGCCGACATGCTGATCGCCGTGACCGAAAACGATGAAGTGAATCTTGTGGCCTGTCAGATCGCCCAGGTGTTGTTCAAGACACCCAAGAAGATCTGCCGCCTGCGTTCAGCATCCTACATGTCTGCGGAAGAGCTGTTTGGAACAGGCGCCATCGCCGCTGATGTGGTGATCAGCCCCGAGCAGTTGGTGTCCCACTACATCGAGCGACTCATCGATCTGCCCGGTTCCCTCCAGGTTCTGGACTTTGCGGAAGGCAAGGCGCAGCTGGTGGCGGTCAAGGCTTATTACGGCGGTCCGCTGGTGGGGCAGGAAATCCGCTTCTTGCGCGAACACATGCCGAATGTCGACACCCGCGTTGCGGCCATCTTCCGCCGTGACACTGCCATCATGCCTGAGGGGTCCACCGTCATCGAGGCCGACGACGAGGTGTTTTTCATCGCTGCCCAGCGCAATATCCGCAGGGTGATGGGGGAGTTGCGCCGTCTGGATCGCCCGTATCGCCGCCTGATCATTGCCGGGGGCGGCAACATCGGCTCCCGACTGGCCGAGGCTGTGGAGTCCCGTTATCAGACCAAGATCATCGAGCACAACCCGCAACGCTGTGCCTATCTCTCCGATCGGCTCAGCAAGACGATCATCATCAACGGCGCGTCTTCGGACAAGGAGTTGTTGCTGGAAGAGAGCATCGAAGACACCGATGTTTTCCTGGCGCTGACCAATGACGACGAGGCCAATATCATGTCGTCGATGCTGGCCAAGCGACTCGGGGCTCGCAAGGTCATGACCCTGATCAACAATCCGGCTTACGTCGATCTGGTGCAGGGAGGCGAGATCGACATCGCGATTTCGCCGCAGCTCGCCACGATTGGCAGTCTACTCACCCATGTACGTCGCGGCGACATCGTGAACGTGCACTCCCTGCGCCGTGGCGCAGCCGAGGCTCTGGAGGCCATCGCCCACGGCGACAGTCATTCCTCCAAGGTGGTCGGCAAGGCCATCGAGGACATCGAACTGCCTCCCGGGACAACGATTGGTGCCATTGTGCGAGACGACGAAGTGCTGATTGCCCATGACAACATCGTCATTCAGTCGGGAGATCATGTCATTCTTTTCCTGGTGGACAAGCGCCGCATTCCTGAAGTGGAACGCCTCTTCCAGGTCGGCCTGACCTTCTTCTGACACCAATATGCTTCTGAGCGTCGTTTCCAGGATCCTGGGTGTGCTGCTGATGCTCTTCAGCGTGCTGGTGCTGTTCCTGCCCCATGGACTGGCATCACTAACGATAAAGCGCATTCTTGGAGTGGTCGGGCTGGTGCTTGAAACGCCGGTATTCCCACTGGTATTGCCCGGGCACCTCACGCACACAGCGCTCAACCACCTCATTCAGGGCAGCCGCGGCGATCTCCGCGTCAGGATCGGCCAGCGCGGACCCCACGGGTGCAAGGCGTATGGCAAATCCACGGCCCTCGGGCAGTCGCTGGGCGTACATGACCACGAGCGCTGCGTCTGTCCGGGCGGCGAGGCGTGATACCAGCGTCATTGTCAAGGCGGGAACGCCGAAAAAGGGCGCGAACACGCCGCTGTCCAGCGCCGGCTCCTGGTCAGGCAGGATTCCCACGATCTCCCCGCGCTCCAGTGCCTTGACGAGCATCGCGATCCCTTTTCGCGTCGTCGGCGCCAGTTGAGCGCCGGCACGCGCGCGGTAAGCGACCATCGCGGTTTCGAATCCCGTGAGTTTTGGCGGGCGATACAGATAGGTCGTGGCTGCCTGTCGATCCAGATGCAGGCCGCACAATTCCCAGTTACCGATGTGAGGAGCCAGTACGATCACGCCCTTGCCTCGATGCAGCGCCTGCTCCAGGACATCCTGGCCGGTGACCTCGACCACGCTTTCCAGAACCTCCTCAACCGGTCTGACCCAGACGCGCCCGAGTTCGCAGGCGAATTTTGCAGTTTCGAGGATGCTTTCACGGGCAAGTTGCTCGCGCTCTGTCTGCGACATCTGCGGAAAACACAGAGCAAGATTGCGCAGCGTGATGCGCCGAGCATCCGCGGACAAATTCCAGACCGCTGCCGCCAATGGCACGGCCAGTGCGTGGGCCTGGCGCAGGGGCAGCAGGGCGGTCACACGCAGCATGAGCTTGAGCAGCCAGACCTTGATCGATTGGATTTGCAGACTCCTGCGCGAAGCTGGTGTGGAGAGGAACGACTCTGGCACGCGAACACCTGCGCGACACTGTGGGCGGGATTCTACCCCAGTCCCGCGCGTGCCGGCAAAACCGAGCAGGCCTTGGAAAATGGCGTAAGTATGGATATTGATTGAAGAATCAAGGATAATCCCGGCCTCTTCAAAACACGCTCCGGAGCTTTTTCTTGACTGCCACCGATACGCGACCCGATGTGGGAACCTTTCAAGGCCTGATCCTTGCACTTCAACAGTTCTGGGCAAATCAGGGCTGCGTGCTGATGCAGCCTCTTGACATGGAGGTAGGCGCGGGAACCTTCCACCCAGCCACCTTCCTGCGAGCCATCGGTCCCGAGAGCTGGAATACGGCCTATGTCCAGCCAAGCCGACGTCCAACCGACGGTCGCTACGGTGAGAACCCCAATCGTCTCCAGCATTACTATCAGTTCCAGGTCATTCTCAAACCCTCCCCGGCCAATATTCAGGAACTGTATCTGGAGTCTCTGGCCAGTCTCGGCATCGATACCCGTGTGCATGACATCCGCTTCGTCGAGGACAACTGGGAGTCCCCCACCCTGGGCGCCTGGGGACTGGGCTGGGAAGTCTGGCTGAATGGCATGGAAGTGACACAATTTACGTACTTTCAACAAGTTGGCGGGCTTGAGTGCCATCCGGTGAGCGGCGAGATCACCTATGGGATCGAGCGGATCGCCATGTACCTGCAAGGTGTCGACAGCATTTACGACATCGTCTGGACCAAGAGACCGAACGGGGTTGTCACCTACGGCGATGTGTTCAAGCAGAATGAAGTGGAAATGTCTGCCTACAACTTCGAACACGCGGATGTGGACATCCTGTTCCGCAATTTTTCCGATTGCGAGCAGCAGTGTCAGCGCCTGATCGAGCGCGGTCTTGCACTTCCGGCCTACGAGCAGGTGCTCAAAGCCTCTCACTACTTCAATCTTCTGGACGCACGTCACGCCATTTCGGTGACCGAGCGTCAACGCTACATCCTGCGCGTGCGAACTCTGTCGCGCATGGTGGCGGAAGCCTACTTCGAAAGCAGAAAGGCGCTGGGCTTCCCGCTGGCCACGCCCGAGTTGCGCCAACAATATCTGGATTGAGAGCTCACAGCACACCATGACTAAACGTGATTTTTTGGTAGAGATCGGCACTGGAGAGCTACCCCCCAAGGCGCTGCGGCTGCTGTCGGAGGCCTTTCTTGCCAACACGCGGGCTGCTTTCGAGAGTGCCGGCTTGAGTTTCGACAGGATCGAAGCCTTTGCGACCCCGCGCCGTCTGGCGGTTCGGGCATTGGGTCTGGTCGAGTCACAGCCGGACAAGGTGGTCGAGAAGACGGGCCCGGCGGTGGCGGCCGCTTTCGACAAGGGCGGAGCACCCACCCCGGCGGCTCTGGGCTTTGCGCGCTCCTGTGGCGTAGCCCTCGAGCAGCTGGAGCAGGCGCAGAAGGACGGTGCGCTGAAGCTTGTGTTTCGCAGTTTCGCCAAGGGCAGCCAGACCAGCACGCTGTTGCCTGACATGATCAACAAGGCGCTCGCCGGCCTCCCGATCCCGAAGAAGATGCGCTGGGGCTCGACGCGTGACGAATTCGTGCGCCCGGTTCATTGGGTGGTCATGCTGTTTGGAACAGAGGTCATCCCCGCACAGGTTCTGGGGATCACGGCAGGCAATCAATCCCGCGGCCACCGCTTCATGCACCCGGCACCTGTCACCGTGTCTGCGGCAACAAACTACGAGGCAGCCTTGCGCGATGCGAAAGTGCTGGTCAGCTACGAGGAACGCAAGACGCTCGTGCGGGAGCTGGTCGAAGCAGAGGGTGCGAAGTTGAAAGCCTCGGTCGTCATTGACGACGATCTGCTCGAGGAGGTCACCAGCCTGGTGGAGTGGCCCGTGGCACTCACAGGTCGCTTCGAGAGCCACTTTCTCGAGGTGCCAAGTGAAGCGCTGATTTCCTCCATGAAGTCACATCAGAAGTGCTTCTACCTGCTGGACAGTCAGGGGGCTCTGCTGCCGAACTTCATCACATTGAGCAACATCGAGAGTACCGACCCGGCCCAGGTGATCGCGGGCAACGAGCGCGTCATTCGCCCACGGCTGTCGGACGCCAAGTTCTTCTACGATACAGACCGCAAGACTTCACTCGAGGCGCGAACTGAACAGCTCAAGAACATCATCTTCCAGCAAGAGCTTGGCACTGTGCACGAGAAGTCTGCACGCGTAGCGGCACTGTCAGGATTCATTGCTGCCGAACTGAACGCCGACGAGTCGCTGTGTCGCCGGGCCGCGCTGCTCGGCAAGGCGGATCTGCTGACCAATCTGGTGTCTGAGTTCGCCGAGTTGCAGGGCATCGCCGGCTATTACTACGCTCTGAATGACGGGGAGCCCAGGGAAGTCGCACTTGCGCTGAATGAGCAGTACATGCCGCGCTTTTCGGGCGACGAATTGCCGACGAGCGTCACCGGCTGCGTATTGGCGATCGCAGACAAGCTGGACACCATTGTGGGACTGTTCGCCATCGGTCAGCCGCCGACAGGCTCGAAGGATCCGTTCGCTTTGCGGCGCGCGGCCCTGGGCATCCTGCGGATCATCGTCGAGAAGCAGCTCAATCTTGACCTGCTCGCCAGCATTCAGGCGGCATGCGCCGGATACACGGGACTCCGCCTCAAGCCCGGGCTCGACACCCAGGTATTCGACTTCCTGCTCGAGCGCTTCAAGGCCTGGTACCAGTCCGAGGGCATCAGCGTGGAAGTGTTCCAGTCCGTGCTGGCGCTCAAGCCAGCCAGGCCCCTGGAGTTCCACCGCCGTGTCCATGCGGTCCATGAGTTCAGCCGGCGACCGGAGGCCCTGGCGCTGGCGGCTGCCAACAAGCGAGTCTCCAATATCCTGCAGAAGCAGGGAGCCGAGTTCAGCAAGACGGCCATCGATCCAGCGCTGCTGAGGCATGACGCTGAACGCACCCTGGTCGCCGTGCTGGAACAGTGCCGCAAGGAAGCCACGCCCCTGTTTGCCGATAGCCGCTTTGCGGCGGGGCTGGAAGTCCTGGCGAGCTCTCGCGACGCGATCGATGCCTTTTTCGACGCTGTGCTGGTGATGGATGAAGACCTGGCCGTTCGCCACAACCGTATCACCATGCTCGGCGAGTTACGCAGCCTGTTCCTGCAAGTCGCCGATATTTCCTGCCTGCAAGGCAATTGAGTTGTCCTTGAAGCTGATCATTCTGGACAGGGACGGCGTCATCAACCAGGATTCGGACGACTACATCAAGTCGCCCGAAGAGTGGATTCCGATTCCGGGCAGCATCGAGGCCATCGCGGAGCTCAGTCGGGCCGGGTATACGGTGACCGTCGCCACCAATCAATCCGGCATTGCGCGGCATCTGTTCGACGAGTTCGACCTGGCCGCCATGCACCAAAAGATGTGCGCGCTGGTGGAAGAGCAGGGAGGAGAGGTCTCTGGTGTGTTCTTTTGCCCTCACAGCCCGGAAGCAGGGTGTGAGTGCCGCAAGCCCGGCATCGGCCTGCTGAAGCAGATCGAGAACGAGTTTGGCACTTCTGTCTCTGGTGCGCCGTTCGTGGGTGACAGCGCCAAGGATCTGCTGGCCGCCAAGCTGGCTGGTTGCCAGCCGATACTGGTACTGACGGGCAAGGGGGCGCTCACGCGCCAGGAGTGTGACGAGAGCGAGTTGGCAGGTGTCGAGATCCACGCCGACTTGAACGCCTTCAAGGAAGCCCTGTTGCATCGATCATGTTGAACTATCTTCGGTCCATGCTGTTCTACGCTGGCTACTTCGTTGCCACAGTACAGACAGCCATCCTCTGCATGATCATTTTCTGGTTCATACCCTTGAAGAAGCGCTTCGTCGTTTACTCCTTGTGGTGCCGGTTCGTTCTGTTCTGGCTGCGCGTGGTCTGCGGTGTGCACTACCGGATAGAAGGACTGGAGAATATTCCGCGACACCCGGTGGTGGTGCTTTCCACTCATCAGAGCGCCTGGGAGACGATCTATCTCTATTATGCCGCGTCGCCCGTTTGCCCGATTCTCAAGAAGGAGTTGCTGAGCATCCCCTTCTGGGGATGGGCCATGCGCTTGCAGAAACCGATCGCCATTGACAGAAGCAAACCTCGCGAAGCGGGCCGGACGCTGCTGGTCGAAGGCAAGAAGCGCCTGGAGGAAGGCCTGTCAGTGGTGATTTTCCCGGAGGGGACTCGTAGTGCAGCGGGAGAGGTAAAGCCATTCAGTCGTGGCGGAGCGAAGCTGGCGGTCACCGCCGGCGTACCCGTGCTGCCCGTCATACACAATGCAGGGGACTGCTGGCCCGCTCATACAATTCTGAAAAAGCCTGGCACCATTCACGTGCGCTTCGGCCCTCTGCTGGAAGTGGAGGGACGGGATTCCACTGACGTGACCGACGCTTTCGCCGCCTGGGTAAAGAGCAACATGGACGTCATTCGTGCTGACGCCCACAAGCCCGCCTGAAAGCATAACTATTTGTTATATATCGAGATTTTGCGCCGCGAGTGCATTCGCCTCAATGAATTCGCGGCGTGGATCCACCTGGTCGCCCATCAACGTGGTAAAGAGCTGGTCGGCCGCAATCGCATCCTCAATGGTCACTTGCAGCATGCGACGACTTTCCGGATCCATGGTGGTTTCCCACAGTTGCTCAGGGTTCATCTCACCCAGCCCCTTGTAACGCTGCAGGTAATGGCCTTTCATGGCATCGGCGGTGAGCCACTCCAAGGCCTCGGCGAAACTGCTGACCTGCTGCTTCTTGTCTCCGCGCTGAACATAGGCGCCTTCCTCGATCAGGCCCGCCAGGGTGTTCCCGAGTTTCACGATGGCCTTGTATTCACCTGAATTGAAGAAGTCCATGTTGAACTGGTAGTCCCTCGTCAAGCCATGGAAGGACTGGCGAACGTGGGGCAGGTGGATGTTGCGCTCCTTGTCCTTTCTGGCAGACAGCTGATAGCCGGCAGCAGCCTTGGGATGCAAGCGCAACAAGCTGGCATTGAGCTCGTCTACCCATTCCGCGACCGCTTCTTCACCGAGATTGGTCACGCTCAGTTCCCGCGTGAAGATCATGGCCTCCAGCACTTCGCTGGGGTATAGACGATTCAAGCGCTTCACAATGGCATAGGTGCTGTTGTACTGCTTGACGATCATGTCCAAGGCATCCCCGCTGATGGCAGGTGCCTCAGGGTTCACGAACAGACTCGCGCCTTCCAGGGCAATATGCGTCTGGTAGCGGGCCAGTTCTTCGTCATCCTTCAAGTACTGCTCGTGCTTGCCCTTGCGAATCTTGTAAAGCGGCGGCTGTGCAATGAAGATGTGCCCGCGCTCGACCAGTTCTCGCATTTGTCTGAAGAAGAAAGTCAGAAGCAGTGTACGGATGTGAGAGCCGTCGACGTCGGCGTCGGTCATGATGATGATGCTGTGATAGCGCAGATTGGCGGGTGAAAACTCCTCGTTGCCGATGCCGCAGCCGAGCGCCTTGATCAGAGTGCCGATCTCGGCTGAACTCAGCATCTTGTCGAATCGCGCTTTCTCGACATTCAGGATCTTTCCCTTCAGCGGGAGGATGGCCTGATTCTTTCTGTTGCGGCCTTGCTTGGCGGAGCCGCCCGCTGAGTCACCCTCGACGATGTAGATTTCCGACAGGGCAGGATCCTTTTCCTGACAGTCCGCGAGTTTGCCCGGCAAGCCTGCAATGTCAAGAGCGCCCTTGCGTCGAGTCATTTCACGTGCCTTGCGCGCAGCCTCGCGCGCACGGGCAGCGTCCAGCATCTTGTTGACGATGGCCTTGGCTTCCAGCGGGTTCTCCATCAGATAGTCGGTGAAATGGGCTGTCATTTCCTGCTCGACCACGACCTTCACTTCAGAGGACACGAGTTTGTCCTTGGTCTGGGAAGAGAACTTCGGATCAGGCACCTTGACAGAGATGATGGCGGTCAGACCCTCACGGGCGTCGTCTCCGGTTGTCGCAATTTCCTTGGTCTTCTTGGCAGACATTTCCTTGTCGATATAGGTGTTCAAGACTCGTGTCAGTGCTGCACGAAACCCAGCGAGATGAGTGCCGCCATCCTTCTGAGGAATGTTGTTGGTGTAGGGAAAGATGTTTTCCTGGTAGGTATCGTTCCATTGCAGCGCAATCTCGACGGAAATGCCGTCCTCAACACGCTCGGCGTTGAAGTGGAATATCTTGTTGACCGGGGCCTTGTTCGTGTTGAGGTAGTTCACGAAGGCTTTCAGTCCACCCTCGTATTTGAACAATTCGCTCTTGCCGGTGCGCTCGTCCTTCAACTGAATGGATACGCCGGCGTTCAGGAAGGCAAGCTCCCGGAGCTTCTTGGCCAGGATCTCGTAGTGAAATTCAATGTTGGAGAAGGTTTCGGCAGATGGCTTGAAATGGCACTCGGTGCCTGTGACGTCGGTCTCTCCTACAACGGCGAGCGGGGCGAGAGGGACGCCGTGCGCATAGTTCTGTTCGTGAACCTTGCCATCACGACGAATGGTCAGCTTCAGCTCTTCCGACAGCGCGTTCACGACGGAAACTCCCACGCCGTGCAAACCACCGGAAACCTTGTAGCTGTTGTCATCGAACTTTCCGCCCGCATGCAGCACTGTCATGATGACCTCTGCAGCGGAGACGCCTTCGGAGTGCATGTCTGTGGGGATGCCGCGGCCATTGTCCGAAACAGTGATTGTTTCGCCAACGTGTATCGTCACTCGAATATCGTCGCAGTAGCCGGCGAGCGCCTCGTCAATCGAATTGTCCACAAGCTCGAAGACCATGTGGTGCAGGCCAGTCCCGTCGTCGGTGTCGCCGATGTACATCCCTGGTCTCTTTCTGACAGCATCAAGGCCTTTGAGTACCTTGATACTGGACGAGTCATAGGTTGAATCCTGAGCCATGCATGTTCTCCTGTTCTTGTATCGTTTGCCTCGCCGGGAGTGGCGTGTTTCGCACTAGTCCTTCCGGGTGGGGAAGGGCGCATTACTCACGCAGGTCCGGTGCTGCTTGAAATCGCGTACATTTTACCATGTTCCACGTGGAACTTTCTCAAGGACGCGTCTGGACTCCAGCCTGAATCCAGGTCCTTGGCATCGACGCACGTCATGAATGCCTGACTCTGAAAACTCTCCAACAGGCGACAGATCCGGACACGATTCGGCAAGTCGAGCTCAGAAGGCAAATCATCCACGAGGTAGATCACATTGCCACCGCTCATTGCCGTCAAGAGTTGCCCCTGCGCAAGCTTCAATGCGATCACCAGAAGCTTTTGCTGACCTCGAGACAAGTAGTCCTCAGCTCGCAACTTGCCAATCCTGATCTGAAGATCCGCTCGGTGCGGCCCAACTTGCGTGGCGCCGTAGCGCACATCGCGCTCCAGTGACGCTCGCAGGAGCTCAAGAAGTGTTGTGCCCTCGTCCCAACCGCGCGAGTACTTGATTGTGAGCGCAGGCACTTCAAGCAGGTGAGAGAGGGTACTTTGAAAAACGGGCAAAAGGCGCTCCAGGTAGAGAGCACGAGAGCGGTCAATGTGCTCCGCGTACTCTGCCAATTCAACGCTCCAGGCATCAATCTGTTGCACATCAAGAGGCCTGCTCTTGAGCAGCAGGTTGCGTTGAGCAATGCAACGAGCAGCCCCTCGCCAACTGGCAGAGAACTCATGTTCCACGTGGAACACACCCCAATCGAGAAACTTGCGCCTGACCTTTGAGCTGCCTTCGAGCAAGGAAAAACTATCCGAATTGATGAGCAGCAATGGCAGGGAGCGAGCCGTCTCGAGCCAACTGGATTGACGCTCACCCCGTAGCTTCAAGATATGTGCACCCGCACGGCTCTTGCTGACCCCAATGCAGGCGCCCGAGAACAATTCGATAAAGACGGTTGCCTCGGCGAGATCGGTACGAATGACCGACTCCACGCGCGGGCTGCGAAAGGACCTCCCGAGAGCCGCATAATGAATCGCCTCCAGAAAGCTGGTCTTGCCACTTCCGTTGGCACCGTAAAGCACATTGATATGTTCAGAGGGAGTTAACAGGGTACAGGACAGGTTGCGAATACCGTGCACATCAATCCGTCGAATCGCAGAACTATTCATGCTGAATCGGCATCTCTGACTTCAGACGAATTGATGGCAATGGCGTAGGTCAAAGACGCATGGGCATCACGACATAGAGTGCGTCTGCATCACCCCCTGCTGCTTCGAGCAAGGCGCTGCTGTTGGAGTCGTGCATGCTGATCTTCACTCGCTCGGAAGTGAGAACACTCAACACATCAACCAGGTAGCTGACGTTGAAACCTATCTCGAGCGGCTCGCCCGCATAGTCCACAGAGACTGACTCCTCTGCCTCTTCCTGATCCGGGTTGTTGGCAAGAATGCGTATCTCGCCATCGGAGAGCAGAAGGCGAACCCCGCGATACTTTTCGTTGGACAGAATCGAGGCGCGGGCAAACGCCAGCTTCAATTCCTGACGATCGCCGACCACATGCTTGTCTCCACCTTTCGGCAGAACACGGTTGTAGTCGGGGAACTTGCCATCTACCAGCTTGGAAGTGAAGGTGTAGTCCTGTGTTCGCGCCTTGACATGATTCCTGCCAAAGACGACAACAACGGTTTCCTCATCACCGGTCAACAGGCGAGCCAACTCAATGACACCCTTGCGCGGGAGAATGACCTGCAGGGGGGAATCAACCTTGGCCTGTGCCGGCATTGTCTGCATTGCCAGACGATGCCCATCTGTGGCCACGACACGAAGATGGTGGGCAGACACCTCGAACAACATGCCATTCAGATAATAACGAACATCCTGCTGAGCCATGGCAAATGAGGTACCGTCCAGCAAGGCCTTGAGCGCGGTCTGCGACAGCGTCAATTCACACGTGCCGGGCTCTTCCTCAGTCACGGGAAACTCTGTCGCAGGCAAGGTCGCGAGACTGAAGCGACTGCGTCCGGACTTGATGACCATCTTGCCTTCGTCCACCGAGAACTCCAGGGTGGCATCCTCGGCAAGAGACTTGCAGATATCCACGAGTTTGCGGGCAGGCACTGTAATGTCGCCAGGGCGGGATGAGCCGCTGACCGCGATCCTGCCACTGAGCTCTACCTCCAGATCTGTCCCCGTGATCGTCAACTGGGAATCAGCCCCCAGGGAAAGGAGAACGTTCGAGAGAACCGGCAAGGTCTGGCGCCGCTCGACAACTCCCGTAACCAATTGAAGAGGCTTGAGTATTGCTTCCCTGGAAATTGAAAAATGCATGCTTTTACACTCTGTCATCACTATGTTGTCAATGGGCTGCGAGCAGACGGAACTTATTGTATCCGGTATCAGGTTGCCAGCGCTCTCAGAAGATTATTGTAATCCTCGGAGAAATCGAGCGAAGTGCTTCTCAGGTTCTTGACCTGCTTGCAGGCATGAAGAACTGTCGTGTGGTCTCGTCCGCCAAAGGCGTCGCCAATCTCGGGCAGACTGTGATTCGTCAACTCCTTCGACAGGCACATTGCCATTTGACGAGGACGAGCGACAGAGCGATTGCGCCTCTTTGAGATCATGTCAGACATCTTGATCTTGTAATACTCGGCGACCGAGCGCTGGATATTGTCGATCGTCACCAGCTTGTCGTGGAGTGCGAACAGATCCTTGAGCGCCTCCTTCACCAACTCCAGATCAATTGGTCGACCAACGAACCGAGCATGGACAATAACCTTCTTTAGAGCACCTTCCAATTCCCTGACATGCGAACGCAGGCGCTGCGCGATGAACATCGCAGCATCTGCAGGCAGTTCCACATTGCTTTGCTCGGCCTTGTTGATAAGGATTGCAGCGCGCGTCTCAAGCTCGGGGGGCTCCACTGCGACAGACAGCCCCCAACCGAAACGAGACTTCAGGCGCTCTTCTAATCCATTGATTTCCTTATGGTATTTGTCGCTTGTGAGGATGATCTGCTGGCCACCTTCCAACAAGGCATTGAAGGTATGGAAGAACTCTTCCTGTGATCTCTCCTTGCCGGCGAAAAACTGGATGTCGTCGATCAGCAGGGCATCGACAGAGCGATAGTAACGCTTGAACTCATTGATCGCATTGAGCTGCAGCGCCGTCACCATGGTGGCGACGAAAGTCTCGGAGTGCAGATAAACCACTTTCGCATCCGGCTTGCGCTCCACCAGATAATTGCCAATGGCGTGCATCAAATGGGTCTTGCCCAACCCAACCCCACCATAAATGAACAGCGGGTTGTAAGCGCCGCCGGGATTCTCAGCAACCTGCATCGCAGCTGCACGGGCCAGCTGGTTGGATTTGCCTTCGATGAAATTGTCGAAGGTATTCTCGGGGTTCAGACTCCCCTTGTGCCTGAGCTTGCCATCAATGATGACTTCCATGTTGCGGGAGGTTCGACGGATCAACGAGGTCTTGCTCACAGCGCCTGGAGCGGGCACGTGCGCCATATTCGTGGAGACCTCCTGCATGGGGGGTTGAATGAGTCCCGACGCCAAGACAGGCGATACACTGTCTTCAACGTTCTGCGTGACAAAGCTCTGGGCTGACGGTGTGGGGGGCGTTTCCCCAACTTCGAAAACCAGCTCGACTGACTTGTCCGGCACTTGCTCGTTGAGCAGTTCCTTGATGCGGCCGAGGAACTTGTCCTTGACCCAGTCCAGGATGAATCGATTGGGAGCATACAATCGCAACTCGTTGGAGCGACTCTCTGCCTGCAGCGGCCGGATCCACGTGTTGAATTGTTGAGCAGGGAGTTCGTTTTTGAGGCTGTTGACGCAAGTTTGCCAATACGCGGAGTTCACGCTTTGCTTACCCTTCAATGGATATTCTTATAAATGATCGAGCGAGGATGATAGCGTCTGGATACAGACTTATCCACACAAGACAATCCTTTTAGACGCATTTTTCCATTCTTTTTATTTCCATTAAATCAACACGTTAGCCTTTGCCGTCGCGATTTCATCGAAAATTTTCGGGGTTTTTGGTCTGCTTGTGATCACCTGAATTAGCTGTGGATAAGTTGTTATCAAGCAGGTATTGCCTGAGACGAGTCTGCAAGGCCCGGCTCGCACGCGGGATGTGCAGGTGCTCTGCGCGCCTTCTCCTGCAATCCCTCAGGAATTCAATTGCAATGCCTCTTCCAAACAACTAGAATTCGCGCTCCTTTTGAAACCGACCCAATTCACAGCTATCACTGGGATACATCATGAAAAGAACCTTTCAGCCTAGCCTTCTGAAACGCGCCCGTACTCACGGCTTTCGCGCTCGCATGGCAACCAAGGGTGGCCGACTCGTGATCAAGCGCCGTCGCGCCTGTGGCCGCGCCAAGCTCACTGCCTAAGCGAATCACTCTCAAAGCCCGAAGTGCCCACTACTGTAGATCCTGTGTCTGAACTGAGTTTCGGCAAGAACCGGCGACTACTGGGCGCTTCGGACTTCCAACCCGTTTTCAATAGCGCTCGATTCAAAGTCTCCTGCCAGCACCTTCTGGTTCTCGCATTGCCTGCCAGTGTTGACTTCAGCCGTATCGGTCTCGTCGTAGCAAAAAAGAACGTTCGTCGTGCTGTGGACAGGAATCGCGTGAAACGCATTCTTCGAGAATCTTTCAGGCACAATCAAGGTTTGCTCCCTGCAGTGGACATCGTTATTCTAGCCCGCAGCGGAATCGGCACCCTGAGCAATGAGGACCTTCGACAGAAGATCGAGAAGCTCTGGCGGGACTTGATCCAGAAATCCGGACGACCCACGCCTCGCGAGGGCAAATAGATGTTGGACAGAATCGCCATCAAGCTGATTACCGTCTACCAGCTTACCTTGAGCTTGTTGATCGGCCGCCATTGCCGCTTCTATCCCAGTTGCTCCCATTACACCCAGGAAGCCATCGAAAAGCACGGCTTGGCGCGGGGCGTCCAACTGGGAGCGAAAAGAATTCTGAAATGCCACCCCTGGCACGAAGGGGGTGTCGACCTCGTTCCAGAAAAACCACTTTCCACAGAACCCGCCGGGTCACCGAGATAGCACTCTAAGAAAATGGAATCCCTCAAATACTTCCTGATTGGCGGCCTCGCGGTCGTGTCCTACATGCTCTTGCTCGCCTGGCAGCAGGACTACCCGAGTGTTCCAGCGACCGCGGTCACAACTCCAGCGCCTGCACAAAGCACTATCAGTGATGTGCCGGCAGCGCCCGCACAGAGTGGCAATGCCAGCGCTACCATCAGCGATGTTCCAACCGTGGCAGGCAATACCTCTGTTCCGCCTGTTTCTGACCTCAACTCGCGAATTCATGTCAGCACTGATGTGTTGAGTGTGACACTGGACCGAAACGGCGGCGACATCATTGAAGTCACTCTGCCGCAATACAGGCGACAGATCGATGTCGAGAATGATCCCTTCGTACTGCTCGAGAACACTACGCAACGAGTTTATGTTTCCAAGAGCGGTCTCGTCGGTCGCAACGGCATCGACAGTACCAGCAGGGCGGTTTACCAGGCGAGTTCGGACAACTTCACACTGTCGGAGTCAGCAAGCAGCATCAACGTCGATCTCACTCATGTGACGCCCGAAGGTGTTCAGATCACGAAACGATTCTCCTTCGAACGCGGCAGCTATCTGATCAAGCTGAGCTACATCATCAACAACACCAGCAGCAACCTCTGGCAGGCCAATCTGTTTGGACAGATCAACAGAACCACTTTCCCGGATCCGAGCAGCGTGGGCGGTGTCGGCATGTCTTCGTTTCTGGGTTTCGCCGCCACGTCTGTCGACGACCCTTACTACAAGGTCGAGTTTGCCGACGTAGACAGTGGCATTACCCCGCATCAACTCACTGGCGGCTGGATTGCCATGAGTCAGCACTACTTTCTGTCTGCGTGGATCCCCTCAGCCGATACGCTGAATACTTTCTCCATGCGCAGAAGTCCGCAAAATGCGTCGGAGTATATCGCTGGGTTCACTGGACCGGAGTTCTCCGTGGCACCTGGCAGTACTGCCACTCAGGAAGCTGCTTTTTACGCCGGACCTAAAGATCAGTATGTGCTGCGAGAGATTTCGCCGAACCTCGATCTGACAATTGATTATGGCTGGCTCTGGTTCGTGGCCCAGCCGATCTACTGGCTCCTGACAAGAATCAATGAGCTGGTAGGGAACTACGGATTGTCGATCGTGCTTCTGACCTTGACCGTGAAGGGCCTGTTCTACAAGCTCTCCGCGACTAGCTATCGCTCCATGGCCAATATGCGCCGTGTCATGCCAAAGATGCTCCAGCTGAAAGAGCGTTATGGCGATGACAAGATGAAATTGCAGAAGGCGACCATGGAACTCTACCAGAAGGAGAAGATAAACCCCTTCGGTGGCTGTCTGCCCATGCTCGTGCAGATGCCTGTATTCATCGCGCTGTACTGGGTGCTGCTGGAAAGCGTTGAATTACGTCAGGCACCTTTTATGTTGTGGATCGATGATCTCTCTGTCATGGATCCCTATTTCATCCTGCCCTTGCTGATGGGCGCTTCCATGTATGCTCAATCTCTGCTGAGCCCGGCGCCTGCAGATCCCATGCAAGCGAAGATCATGCGCTTCATGCCGGTGGTGATGACAGTTTTCTTCCTCTGGTTCCCTGCAGGTCTGGTGCTGTACTGGCTGTGCAACAGCGTCCTCGGCATCCTTCAGCAGTGGTACATCACACGCAAGATTGACAGGGAATACGAGGCCAAGAAAGCCTGACACTGACATGTCGTTCGTTCTCGATAGCGACACCATATGCGCCATAGCGACTCCTCCCGGGAAGAGCGGCATTGGTGTCGTTCGAGTATCGGGACCTCTGAGCAGGCAGATCAGCGAAAGAATCCTCGGCTTCTCACCCACACCGCGCCATGCACATTACTGCTCCTTCAATGACAGGAGCCACTCTGCCATCGATCAGGGTATCGCACTTTTTTTCTCCGCACCGCACTCATTCACCGGAGAAGACATTCTGGAGCTCCAGGGTCACGGCGGGTATTTCGTCCTTGATCTGCTGCTCAAGGAGATTCTTGCGCATGGCGCCAGAATGGCAAGACCTGGTGAATTTACAGAACGTGCATTCCTCAATGGAAAGCTGGATCTGGCTCAGGCAGAAGCCATTGCAGACTTGATCGAATCCTCAAGTGCACAGGCTGCGCGAAGTGCCATTCACACTCTGCAGGGAGAGTTTTCGCGGCTTGTAAGAGAACTCTCAGAGTCCATAGTCAACTTGCGCGTCTTCATCGAAGCGGCCATCGACTTCTCCGATGAGGAAATCGACTTCCTCACAGAGGGAAACACACTTGCGAAGCTCTCATCGATAATCGAAAGCCTGGAGGACATCTTCTGCAAGGCAAGGCAGGGCGCCTTGCTGCAGGAAGGCATGTCAGTCGTGATTGCCGGCAAGCCAAACGCTGGCAAATCCAGTCTTCTCAATGCGCTTGCCGAAAAGGACGCAGCGATCGTCACCGACATCGCTGGAACCACACGCGATATCTTGCGCGAGCACTTGAACATCGACGGAATGCCATTGCATGTCACCGACACTGCAGGACTGCGCGAAAGTACCGACCCCGTTGAACAAGAAGGCATTCGACGTGCGCTGGATGCCATCGACAAGGCCGACAGGATCCTCCTGGTGATTGATTCACGAAACGACGCACTGGATACATCCAGGCTCCATGAATACCTCGCGCAGATGGGTCCATTCTTCAAGGAAAAGAGACTGGATTTGACACGTATCACCATCATCCGCAACAAGATCGACTTGCAAGAGCAGTCGCCCGGACTGCAAACCGAACCGTCAGCTGGCGGCCAGGAACTCACCAGTATTCGTCTGTCCGCCAAGTCAGGCCAGGGAATCTCTCTTCTGCGTGATCATCTCAAGCAATGCATGGGATATCAGTCCTCGGAAGAGGGGAGTTTCACGGCGCGCAGGCGTCACCTGGTGGCGCTTGAGACCACACGGCAGCATCTGCAGAGTGCATGGCAACAATTGTCCATCGGCATGGCCCCGGAGCTCGTGGCGGAGGATCTGCGTCAGGCGCACACCAGTCTTGGAGAAATCACCGGTGAATTCACCGTTGATGACCTGCTTGGACGGATATTCTCCAGCTTCTGTATCGGCAAATAACCCTGTGAATCACACAGGGAAAACCCGTGAACAATGCTGTGAACAATCACACTGAATTGTGGCTTGTGGAAAACCAGCTTCCTTATGCACAGGGTGCCAAGCGCTTGCGAAGAGCTTCAACAAGGTCTATCAACCGCTTTATAAATTCATAATTAATTGATTCAAAAGAATAAAAGTCGATTGCTAACAGATTTCTGTCTTACCATCATCAGTAACTTCATCTATATCTCTTATCTATACATACTTGTTTTAAAGATAGTTATGTTTTGTTGACAAGTGGGAAATAGGCTGAATTTTTCCGCTTCAAATTTAGGGTTCTGGGCTTATACTGTCCCGCCCTTGTTCCCGGGCTCATTCTTCGGAATCATCATGATCTTCTCGAAAACATACGACGTCATAGTGGTTGGCGGTGGCCATGCAGGCACCGAGGCAGCGCTTGCTGCTGCCCGCATGGGTGTTCGTACCTTGTTGATCACGCACAATATCGAGACTCTCGGCCAGATGTCCTGCAACCCGGCCATTGGCGGAATCGGCAAGACTCACCTGGTGAAGGAGATCGATGCCCTTGGCGGTGCCATGGCCTGGGCCACGGATCGCGCAGGCATACAATTCCGCATTCTGAACAGCAGCAAGGGCCCGGCAGTGCGAGCGACGCGGGCCCAGGCCGACCGTGCCCTCTACAAGGCTGCCATTCGAAGTCTTCTGGAAAACCAGCCAAATCTGGATATCTTCCAGCAGGCCGTGGATGACCTGGTCGTCGAAAATGGCAAGGTGGCGGGTGTCATCACCCAGATGGGTCTGCGTTTCAATGCCGGCCGAGTTGTCCTTACAGCCGGCACCTTCCTCGGTGGTAAGATCCACATCGGACTGGAAAACAGTTCGGGCGGACGAGCGGGCGATCCGCCTTCCATTGCGTTGGCCAAACGACTGCGTGAGTTGCCTTTCAACGTCGGTCGACTCAAGACGGGGACTCCTCCCCGAATCGATGCGCGCTCAGTGGACTTCTCGGTGATGGAGCCACAGGGTGGCGATACCCCGACGCCTGTGATGTCCTATCTGGGCAGCGCCGACGAGCACCCGCGTCAGGTCAATTGCTACATCACCAGCACCAATGAACGCTGCCATGAGATCATTCGCGGGGGTCTCGACCGATCGCCCATGTATACCGGCGTCATCGAAGGACTCGGGCCTCGCTATTGCCCGTCCATCGAAGACAAGGTCATGCGCTTTGCTGACAAGACCTCGCATCAGGTGTTTGTCGAACCTGAAGGACTCAACACCCACGAGTTGTATCCCAACGGAATTTCCACCAGCCTGCCTTTCGATGTTCAGCTCGCGCTGGTACGCCAGATCAAGGGCTTCGAGAACGCCCACATCACACGTCCCGGCTATGCCATTGAGTATGACTTCTTCGACCCGCGAGATTTGCATTACTCCCTGGAAACACGTTTCATCGAAGGACTCTACTTTGCCGGCCAGATCAATGGGACGACGGGTTACGAGGAGGCTGCCGCGCAGGGTCTGCTTGCCGGCTTGAATGCGGGTCTTGCCGCACAGGGCAAGCCTGCCTGGTGTCCGCGACGCGACGAAGCTTACATCGGCGTGCTCGTTGATGACCTCATCAGTCTCGGCACCAACGAACCCTATCGCATGTTCACCAGCCGCGCCGAGTATCGGCTGTTATTGCGCGAGGACAACGCCGACTTGCGACTCACCAGTATCGGGCGCGATCTAGGCCTGGTCGGTGAAGAACGCTGGGACCAGTTCAATCGCAAGCGCGATGCCATAGACAAGGAACTCGCCCGGCTGCGCAGCGTGTGGATTCAGCCAGCCTCGGAGAAAGCGGAACGCATCAATGTCATGCTTGAGAAGCCCATGTCGCGCGAATACAGCCTCGCAGACCTGCTCGCTCGCCCCGAAGTCAGTTACGACAAACTGCTGATTGCCGCAGGGGAGGAAAAACCGAACGAGGCTGTGACGGTGGAAACGGCAAGACAGATCTGCGAACAAGTGGAGATCCAGATCAAGTACCAAGGTTATATCGATCGGCAGGAAGAGGACATCAAGAAGCTCAAGCGCCAGGACAGTACGGAACTGCCCGAGGACTTCGACTATTCCCAGATGCAGGGTCTCTCCAATGAGCTGAAGCAGAAACTGCAGAAGACTCGACCTGAAACCATTGCCCGAGCAAGCCGCATTCCCGGCATGACGCCTGCGGCGATTTCGCTGTTGCTGATATACCTGAAGAAATACGACGCGGCACGCAAGAAATCAGCCTGAACGGAGCATCCTGCGGGAAATGGAGCAAACGGCATCTGAATACCGCAGCGCGCTGTGTGATGGACTTGCACAGCTGGAACTGTCTCTGAGCGAAATGCAGCAGAACCAGTTGCTGGCGTATCTCGACTTGCTGTTCAAATGGAACCGGACCTTCAATCTCTCCGGTGTCCGCGACATGTCGGAGATGCTTTCCAGACACTTGCTCGACAGCCTGAGTCTGGCGCCACTACTGAGTGGTCAGTGCATTCTGGATGTTGGAACCGGGCCCGGATTGCCTGGCATTCCCCTGGCAATCTGTTTCCCTGAAAAGCAGTTCGTGCTGCTGGACAGCAACGGCAAGAAAACGCGCTTTGTGTTTCAGGCGAAGTTGCAGCTCGGTTTGAAGAATGTCGAAGTGCACCTGGCTCGAATCGAGACATTTCGAGAAACCTGCAGGATAGACACCATCGTTTCCAGGGCATTTTCCTCGCTGGTGGACATGGTCACCCTGACCCAGCATCTGCTCAGATCTGATGGCACGGGCAAACCCCGAAGAGTACTGGCCATGAAGGGACAACTGCCTGCAGAAGAACTGGCCTCGCTGCCCTCCTGGATAGCACAGGGCAGACTGCTCAGTGTCAATGTCCCGGGCTGTGACGGTGAGCGTCACATCGTAGAATTGCTGACAAGGAATCCGGAGTAATCGCCAATTGGCCAAAATCATCGCTATTGCTAATCAGAAGGGTGGCGTCGGCAAGACCACGACCTCGGTCAATCTTGCAGCCTCTCTGCGGGCGACGAAGAGACGCGTCCTGTTGATCGATCTGGATCCGCAGGGCAACGCGACCATGGGAAGTGGCATCAACAAGAGCGAACTTGCTCTTTCCGTCTACGAAGTTCTGATGGGAGAAGCCACGCTGCAGCAAGCCATCGTGACCTCTGCTGCAGGTGTCGACATCCTTCCTGCCAACGGCGATCTGACCGCTGCCGAAGTGGCACTGCTGCAGGAAGACGGCGCGGAAGACAGGCTGAAATCCTTGGTGGGAAGCGTTGACGAGCAATACGATTTCATCGTGATCGATTGCCCGCCATCCCTCAACATGCTGACGGTCAATGCGCTGGTGGCAGCACACGGTGTGATCATCCCGATGCAGTGCGAGTACTATGCACTTGAAGGACTGTCCGCTCTGGTCGACACCATTCAGGCCATTGCCGCTGCCTTGAACCCGGCGCTGCAGATCGAGGGCATCCTGCGAACGATGTACGATCCGCGCAGCAAGCTGACGCTGGAGGTCTCCAACCAGCTGTTCTCCCATTTCGGCGACAAGGTCTACAGAACTGTCGTGCCACGCAACATCCGGCTGGCAGAAGCGCCGAGCTATGGCATGCCTGTTCTGCAATATGATCGGCAATCGCGTGGCGCGGTGGCCTATCTGGCGTTGGCAGGTGAAATGCTGAGACGTCAGGAACAGGCGCAGCAAGCGCTCCAGTAGGGCATTCACTTTCTGAATTCAGACGAACGGAACGAAGATGACGACGAAGAAGAAACTGGGCAGAGGACTTGATGCGCTGCTCAACGCGGGGAAGAGCCAGTCTGTTGGCGCGAAGCCAGAGGCAGGCGCCAGTCAGCCATTGCCCGCCGAAAAGGATGGTGACCTGCGCAACATTCCGATCGAGCTGGTCCAGCGCGGCAAGTACCAGCCTCGCACAGACATGCACGAGGAAGCCCTGCAGGAGCTGGCGAGCTCCATCCGCGCACAAGGCGTGATGCAGCCGATCGTTGTTCGTCCGATCTCCGATACGCGCTACGAGATCATCGCAGGTGAGCGTCGCTGGCGAGCCAGCCAGATCGCCGGGTTGGACACCATTCCCGCGATCATCAAGCCGGTGTCTGATGAGTCGGCCATTGCCATGGCCCTGATCGAGAACATCCAGCGCGAGAATCTGAATCCGATCGAAGAAGCCATGGCGCTGAAACGACTTCAGGAAGAGTTCGAGCTGACGCAACAGGAAGTGGCTGATGCCGTAGGCAAGTCTCGCGCAACGGTCACCAATCTGCTGCGTCTCATCGCACTCAACCCGGATGTGCGGCTGATGCTGGAACATGGCGACATCGAAATGGGACATGCCCGCGCTCTGCTGCCATTGTCCGAGCTCCAGCAGAGCGAGGCGGCAAAACTGGTTGCAGGCAAAGGCCTTTCGGTCCGTCAGACCGAGTCACTCGTTCGTCGCATGCTCGCTTCTCCACAGCTCAAACCAGGCGCGGAACTTGTGGGTGATCCGGACATCCGACGGCTGGAGGAACAACTCTCGGAGACCCTCGGGGCCCGCGTGCAGATTCAGCACACGTCGCGCGGTGCAGGCAAATTGACATTGAAATACAACAGCCTGGATGAACTCGAAGGGATACTCGCGCACATAAAGTGACGCTTGGGCGAGGTTGCTTAGGATAAGCAAACTCCTTATAATACCTTGGTTTGCTGGAAGCGGAGCCCTTGAGGTGCGCGTCAAAAGACAAAAAACAAGAACGTGTCAACGATAAAAGCTCCTCCCATCTACAAGATAATTGCCAGCCAGTTCATAGCTGTTGGTGTGATCACAACAGCTGGATACGCGACTCTGTGTTGGACAAGTGCTTACTCTTTGCTGTGTGGTGGCTTGATTTGCGCGGTACCGAATGCGTACTTCACATTAAAGGCATTTCAATACAGAGGCGCCAGAGCAGCACAGAAAATAGTTAGAGCGTTTTATACAGGCGAGGCCGTCAAGCTCCTTTTGATGTGCGCCGGGTTTGCCTTGGCCTTCAAATTCGTCAGGCCATTGAACCCAACAGAATTGTTTTCCGGTTTCGTGATGACATATTTGACAGGTTTGCTCGTTCTGGTAGCGGTGCAAAGCGGATTCAACAGAAACAACAACCCATAAATTACTTTCAAAAGTCTAGTTCATGGCAAATTCTCAAGAAACAGCGCAAACAGCAACGGAATACGTTCAACACCACCTAGGGTTCCTTACTTTTGGACAAAAGCACGACGGCACGTGGGGTTTCGCACACTCCGTCGAAGAAGCGGCCGACATGGGCTTTTGGGCGATCAACGTTGACTCGATGATGATTTCCCTGCTGCTCGGCGTCCTCTTCCTTGGTCTCTTCCGCTACTGCATCAAGAGCGCCACTACCGGCAAACCCGGGGGGCTGCAGAACTTCCTCGAGATGGTCGTCGAGATGGTGCAGAGCAATGTCAAGAAAAGCTTCTTTGCCAAGAATGACCTGATCGGCCCGCTGGCTCTGACTATCTTCTGCTGGATCTTCCTGATGAACTCCATGGATCTGATCCCCGTGGACTGGATCCCCCTGCTGGCACAAACCATCGCCGGCGACCCGCACGTGTATTTCAAGGCCGTTCCCACCACTGACCTGAACATCACGCTTGGCTTCGCCATCAGTGTGTTCTTCCTGATCATTTACTATAGTGTGAAGATCAAGGGGTTGGGTGGCTTCCTCAGTGAGTTTGCGTTCCACCCCTTCGGCAAATGGGCGCTTCCGCTGAACCTGATTCTCGAGCTTCCCGGATTCCTGGCAAAGCCCGTCTCTCTAGCACTGCGACTGTACGGAAACTTCTTTGCCGGCGAAGTGATCTTCCTGGTGATTGCGCTGGTTGGCTATTGGCAACTTCCGCTGCACTTCGGATGGGCGGTGTTCCACATTCTGGTGGTCACGCTGCAGGCCTATCTGTTCATGATGCTGACAATCGTCTATCTGGACCAGGCACACACGCACCACTGATTTAATGCTTCACTCAAAACTGTAAATCCCTAGTAAAACTTGGAGACAAAAAATGGAAACTGTACAGGCTTTTTCGTTGATCGCTGCTGGCCTCATCTTTGGCATCTGCGGTGCCGGCACCGCGATCGGTTTCGGTAATCTGGGTGGCAAGCTGATTGAGAGCTCTGCTCGTCAGCCGGAACTCGCTCCGAAACTGCAGACCCAGTTCTTCATGGTGGCAGCGTTCGTGGACGTGATCTCCATCATCGGCGTGGGTATGGCGTTCCTGTTCATTTTCGCGAACCCCTTCCTCTAATTGATCGAACGGATAGTCGGACTGTTAACGACACGAGTGAGTTAACGACAACTATTTTTCTTGAGGTACCTGCATGAATCTCAACGCAACCATAATCGGACAATCGATCGCGTTCTTCGTGTTTGTCTGGTTTTGCATGAAGTATGTCTGGCCTCCGATCACTGCCATTCTTGAAGAGCGCCAGAAAAAGATCGCTGAAGGGCTCGAGGCCGCAGAAAGGGCTCAGCGCGATTTGAATCTTGCGCAGAAAAAGGCAGCTGAAGAGCTGCGCGATGCAAAGAGACAGGGTGCGGAGTTGATCGAGGTTGCCAACAAGCGCGCGAATCAGATCATCGATGAAGCGAAGGAAAAGGCTCGCGAAGAAGGCCAGCGCCTGATCGCCGGCGCTAAGGCAGAAATCGATCTGGAACTGCAGCGTGCGAAAGAGGCCTTGCGAGCTCAGGTCGCTGCAATCGCGATTGCCGGCGCAGAGAAGATTCTGGAATCCTCAATAGATCAGGCAGCCAACGAAGAGCTGGTGAAGAAGCTCGCAACCGAGCTATAGGCGAAAAGCGATGGCAGAAACAATCACACTGGCCAGACCCTATGCCAAGGCTGCCTTCGAGGTGGCACTGGCTGAGAAGGAGCTTGGCGCATGGTCCGAAGCCCTGAAATTGCTGGCCAGAGTGTCGGCGAATGAAGTGGTCAGAAAGTACCTGCTCTCTCCGTCCCTGACGGCGACGCAGCTGGCGGATACCCTGATTCAGTTTTGCAGCGAAGAACTTCCGCCCAAGACTCTAAACCTGGTGCGACTGCTGGCAGAGAACAAGCGCCTGCCGCTGCTTGCGGACATTTCCGAGCTCTTTGATGCTCTGAAAGCCAATCAGGAAATGACTTTGGACGTGGAGCTGTCGACCGCGTTTGAACTGAACAAAGACGTTGTGAAAAAGATCACGCAAGCACTTCAGTCTCGCTTGAACAGAGAGATCAAGTTGCAGACCCGTGTGGACAGACATCTGATTGGTGGCGCAGTCATTCGAGCTGGCGACACCGTCATCGACAATTCCGTCCGGGGAAAACTGACCAAATTAGCCGAAGCAATGAATTCCTAGCACGACTGGGAATGAGGGAATAAGCATGCAACAACTGAATCCATCAGAAATCAGTGAAATCATCAAGCAGCGTATCGAGAATCTCGATGTTTCCGTGCAAGCGAAGAATGAAGGCACCATCGTCAGCGTTTCTGACGGCATCATCCGCATCCACGGCCTTGCAGACGTCATGTATGGCGAGATGATCGAGTTCGACGGCGGTGTCTTCGGAATGGCACTGAACCTCGAGCGCGACTCAGTGGGTGCTGTGGTGCTCGGCGACTACAAGACTCTCGCGGAAGGTCAGACCTGTCGTTGCACCAAGCGCATTCTGGAAGTGCCGGTCGGTCCGGAACTCGAAGGCCGCGTGGTGGACGCTCTGGGCAAGCCCATCGATGGCAAGGGCGCCATCAATGCCAAGCTGAGCTCTCCGGTGGAAAAAGTGGCCCCCGGCGTAATCGCCCGTCAGTCAGTGGATCAGCCGGTACAGACCGGTCTGAAGGCGATCGACGCGATGGTGCCGATTGGTCGTGGCCAGCGCGAGCTGATCATCGGTGACCGTCAGGTGGGCAAGACAGCCGTGGCAGTCGACGCGATCATCAACCAGAAGGGCAAGGGCGTTAAGTGCATCTACGTCGCGATCGGGCAGAAGCAGTCCTCCATCGCCAACGTGGTGAACAAGCTGGAAGAGCACGGCGCGATGGAATACACCATCGTGGTGGCCGCCAGCGCCTCCGACCCTGCCTCCATGCAGTTCATCGCTCCTTACGCCGGCTGCTCCATGGGTGAGTACTACCGCGATCGCGGTCAGGACGCCCTGATCATTTATGACGACCTGACCAAGCAGGCCTGGGCCTACCGTCAGATCTCCCTGCTGCTGCGTCGTCCGCCAGGCCGTGAAGCCTATCCCGGCGACGTGTTCTACCTGCACTCCCGTCTGCTGGAGCGCGCCTCACGCGTGAACGCCGAGTACGTCGAGCAGTTCACCAACGGCGAAGTGAAAGGCAAGACAGGCTCGCTGACGGCCCTGCCGATCATCGAGACCCAGGCTGGCGACGTGTCTGCGTTCGTTCCGACCAACGTGATCTCCATCACCGACGGCCAGATCTTCCTGGAAAGCAACCTGTTCAACTCCGGTATCCGTCCGGCGATCAACGCCGGCCTGTCCGTATCCCGAGTGGGCGGTGCTGCACAGACCAAGATCATCAAGAAGCTGGGCGGTGGTATCCGTATCGCTCTGGCTCAGTACCGCGAACTGGCGGCGTTTGCCCAGTTTGCGTCTGATCTGGACGAAGCCACGCGTGCACAGCTGGAACACGGTCAGCGCGTCACCGAGCTGATGAAGCAGTCCCAGTACTCACCGCTGTCCGTCGCCGAAATGGCACTGGTGCTCTACGCCGCGAACGAAGGCTTCCTGAAGGATGTCGAGCTGAACAAGGTCGTGGCTTTCGAGCGCGCCCTGCTGTCCTACGCCAACAGTGAGCACACAGCCCTGTTGGCGAAGATCAACGAAAAGGGCGACTTCAACGACGAGATTGCGGCGCAGATGAAGGCAGCAATTCAGAAGTTCAAGGCAACACAGACCTGGTAAGACAGGAACACGGTGAGTTATGGCTGTCGGCAAAGAGATTAGAACCAAGATCTCCAGCATCAAGAACACTGCGAAGATCACCAACGCGATGGAGATGGTTGCGGCCAGCAAGATGCGCAAGGCGCAGGACCGCATGGCACTGGGGCGACCCTACGCCACCCGCATTCGTGAAGTGATCGGGCACGTGGCCAATGCGACCCCCGAATACCATCACGTCTACTTCTCCAATCGGGAAGTGAAACGCGTCGGCTATATCGTGGTGTCGTCGGATCGCGGTCTGTGCGGCGGCCTGAACATCAATGCCTTCAAGGCAGCTGTGCGATCCATGGCTAGCTGGAAGAACCAGAACGTCGGCACCGAGTTCTGTGTCATCGGTGCCAAGGCGGCGTCCTTCTTCAACAGCTTCGGGGGCAAGGTAGTCGCCTCCGTGCGCGGCCTCGGCGACTCACCAAAGGTCGAGAGCATCATCGGGGCGGTGAAAGTCATGCTGGATCGCTTCGAGAGCGGGGAGATCGACCGTCTCTACATCGTCAGCAACACCTTTGTGAACACGATGACGCAGAGCCCGGTCGTGGCCCAGCTGCTGCCGCTGGAAGCTTCCGAGAACAAGGAGTTCAAGCATCACTGGGACTACATCTACGAGCCGGACGCACAGGAGCTGCTCGATGCCCTGCTGGCCCGTTACATCGAGTCCCAGGTTTACCAGGCAGTGGTCGAGAACATCGCCTGTGAACAGGCCGCGCGCATGATCGCCATGAAGAACGCTACCGAGAACGCCGGCGAACTGATCAAGGAGCTGGGCCTGATCTACAACAAGGCGCGTCAGGCATCGATCACGCAGGAACTGTCCGAAATCGTGGGTGGCGCAGCAGCCGTCTAAGCCGCCCGAACATGGCCTGACCCCGCGACCGGCCCATTAGACAAGAAAGATTCTGGAATTCAGTACTCAAGAGGAACCGAACAAGAGTAGCGCTC